>QWCE01002955.1_pt1 | contig 26688 bp, 23 predicted proteins | sample 1972531 | NCBI WGS metagenome assembly QWCE01 (sample SAMN09866716, study PRJNA288562) | Human gut metagenome isolate term4_stool, whole genome shotgun sequencing... | reverse complement strand
ATGGAAATAGACATTTTTGGTGCAGAGGATACTATGTAGACACAGCAGGAAAGAATGCGAAAAAGATACAAGAATATATAAAAAATCAATTAAAAGAAGATTACATGGCAGATCAAATAAGCATTAAAGAATTTGTTGACCCGTTTACGGGTGAGCAAGTAAACAAAAGCAAAAAATAAGGTGCTTTAGCACCAGCTGTGAAAATTGGTGCACGAGAAAGAAAGCTCGAAGCATGGAATGCTGCCGGTAACAGCCCCTTATAGGGTCAAAACAAACCACCGGCTTAGCCGGTGGTTATGATTACAGTTAATTATAAATCTTTTAGATATTTAATTTACTTAATTATAAACTTAAAAAATTATACTTAAATGACTAATAATTACTTTATAAAAAATCATGAATCATTATCTACTCTTAGACTTTTTTATTTAATTCTAAATTCAATATTTTCTCACACAAGTCTTTTTGGTTTTCAAAAATATGGTCTTTGTAGTACAAAATTAAAATTTTTGATGGATTCTTTATGTCACTTTTGTTTTCTAATTTTATATTAAGATCTTTCTTAAGAATGAAGAAACATTTATTGTCTTCATCATATAAGCCATCTTCTGTGTTTATTTTTAAGAGAAAGCTTTTATTATATTCTTTATTATCAAGATAGGACTCTCCATTTTCTTTTGAGTTAAAAACTTCTAGTGAATAAAGTCCTCTCGATGCAAAGTATTCTTCTGAATAATTTGTCTTTCCCTTCAACTCTATGGTATTCCCTAAAAGTTTAAAATCTTCTAAAATAAATTCATCATTTAAAATTTTAAAACTCAACTTAGATTTCAAGCTATTTCTTATATTATCGTCTAATAATATTAAGTTCTTAAGGCTTTCAAAGGAGTAGTCTAAGATCCTATCCATAGAAGCTTCATCACCTTCTATAAATTTCTTAAAAAGAGATTTTATTTTTATTCCCTGGTAGGTCCACTCACTTGATGAATCAAAAGAATCTACAAAGTTTTCCAACAAGACCTTATTAGAATGTGATGGAAGTTTGAATATAAAGTTGTAAGTCTTTGTCACTTCTTGAAGATCTATAAATTTAAAATCAAAATTTTTCGAGAAGTACATTTGACACTTTGTTTTTAAAAATTTAAGGTCAAAGGACTTGCCAGAATAAGTTATAAATTCTTTGTCTTCAAGAATAGGAAGGACTTCTTCCAAGAGTGTTCTCTCGTCCTTAAAACTTTCCACATAATAAAATTTTATCCTGTCAGAAGACTTTAGAGCGAGACCAATAGATATAATTGAGTCCAAGTCTCTCGAGAGTCCTGATGTTTCTATTTTTATATAATTTCTCTTTGGTGGAGAAATTTCTCTTTCTATAAATTTCACATTATCACCAATTTAAGTATAACATTAAAAAATTTTTATTATTATAAAATTTCGGATAAATGGCCCAGAGGTTAGAAATCACCTATGAAGTCGTGTTATAATATAGAATTAGTAGAAACTTATAATTAGATAGAAGGAAGTTATATGATATATTTAGATAATTGTGCAACAACAAAACCAGACAAGGAAGTTGTTGAAGTAATGATGAAGGCACTTACTGATGATTTTGCAAATCCATCGTCACTTCACAGCTTTGGTCACAGGGTTGAAAAGGAAATAGAATTAGCTAGAAAAAATGCAGCAAGCCTTATTGGGGCTCAGGCTGATGAAATTTATTTTACATCAGGTGGAACTGAAAGTAACAACATTGCCATTCATGGTGCAATAGAAAAAAACAAGAGAAGGGGTAAGAAGATTATTACCTCTGCCATTGAACATGCATCAATTGACGACCAGTTTAAACACTACAGGGAAAAGGGCTATGATGTAGTATATCTTGATGTAGATGAAACTGGTGCCGTGGACCTAGAAAAATTTAAAGAAGTTATGGATGAAGACACAATACTAGTTTCTCTTATCTATGTTCACAATGAACTTGGAACTGTTAACAAGGTCAAGGAAATTTTTGAAATAGCCAAGTCTATTAATAAAGATGTCTTTTGTCACGTTGATGGAGTTCAAGCTGTTGGAAAGATTCCTGTCAATGTTAAAGATCTTGGCTGCCATACTTTTTCTTTTTCATCTCACAAGATTTATGGCCCTAAGGGAATGGGCGCCCTTTACAAGAGAAAGGATATAAATATAAATAGTCTTGTAATTGGTGGAGGTCAAGAAAAGGGCCTTAGGTCTGGAACAGAAAATGTACCAGGTATTCTTGGTTTTGGAAAGGCTTGTGAACTTACAAAGAGGGATCTAGACAAGAGACTTGCCCATGCAAAGGAAATTAAAGAATATTTACTTAAAAAGTTAGAAGAAAATCTTAAGGATTATAAGATAAACACTCCAGAAAATTCCACTGACTTTATTGTATCTCTTTCCATATTGGATATTAGGGCAGAAGTTCTTCTTCACTATCTAGAAGGAGATGAAATTTATATTTCAACTGCCTCTGCCTGCACTTCCAATGGAACTCATAAGTCCACAACTCTTGAACAAATTGGACTTTCAGATAAGTATGCTGAGGGAACTATAAGAATTTGTACTTCCAAAGATACGACAGAAGAAGATATAAATATTTTTGTAGAAAAATTAGTAAAATACGTTGATGAAATAAGAAAAATAATTAGATAGGTGATTGAATGGAAAAAGTTATGGCACTTTCTCTTGGGGAAGTAATCCTCAAGGGGAAAAATAGACATAGGTTTATAGAAAAGTTAATAAAATCTGTTAAGAGAAACCTAAGAAATCTTGACCATGGAAAGATTTACCACAACATGGGGAAAATCTATGTGGAAGTCGCAAGTGACAATGAAGAAAAATTAATAAACAGACTAAAACACGTCTTTGGTATTGTCTACATTGCTCCAACTTACCAAGTGGAAAGAGATTGGGAGACAATAGAAGAAGCGGTTGTAAAGATTGTAGACGAAACTTTAAAAGGCCATCCAGAATACAAGACTTTTAAGGTAAAAACAAATAGGGGAGACAAGAAGTTTCCACTTAATTCCATGGAAATTTCTGCAAAAATTGGTGGCATGGTCTTAAAGAACTTCGACATCAAGGTTGACGTCCACAATCCAGACTTTTATGTTTACTGCGATTTGAAAAAGGATACCTATATCTATGTAGATAAGATTAAGGCCCATGGTGGACTTCCAACAGGAACAAATGGTAGGGGACTTCTTCTCCTATCAGGAGGAATAGACTCTCCAGTTGCAGGATTTTTAATGGCAAAAAGAGGAGTTCTTGTGGACTGCCTCCACTTCCATTCTTATCCTTTCACATCTGAAAGGGCAGAGGAAAAGGTAAAAAAACTTGCAGAAGACATTTCAAACTTCTCAGGTGACTTGACTTTCTATTCAGTAAACATCTTGGACATTCAAAAGGAAATAAATATTAATTGTCCTGAAGACGAAATGACTATTATATCAAGAAGGTTTATGATGAGGGTTGCAGATAAGATTGCAAGAGACAATGGTTATGATTGCATTATAACAGGTGAAAACCTGGGACAAGTTGCATCACAAACTATTGACGGACTCAAGGTAACTGATGCTATAACAGACAAGATTGTCTTTAGACCCCTTATTGGGATGGACAAGGTAAATATAATTGATATTGCCAAGGATATTGATACTTATGAAACATCAATCCTTCCTTATGAAGATTGCTGTACAGTATTCCTGCCAAAACATCCACTTTTGACACCAAGCATTGAAGGAATAGAAAAGTCTGAAGAACCACTTGATTGTGACAAGCTTGTTGAAGAAGCCATAGGCAAAATGAAAATTGAAAAAATAGGAGGAAGCGATGAAGAATAAAAATAAGGGCGCTGTAGGAATAGTTGCCATTATAGCCATAGTTGTTGTAATTGCAATTTTCTTCGGTGGCCAATGGAACAATCTAGTTAAGCTAGATGAAGATGTAAATGGTGCTTGGGCACAAGTCCAAAACCAAGTAAAAAGACGTGCTGACTTAATTCCAAACATTGTAGAAACTGTTAAGGGATACGCAGGTCACGAAAAGGAAACTTTCACAGAAATTACTAAGGCTCGTGCAGGAGTTTCTGAAGCATCTACACCTAAGGAACTTGCTGAAGCCAACGATAATTTGACAGAAGCTATTGGAAGACTTAATGTTGTTGTGGAAAATTATCCAGAATTAAAGGCAAACCAAAACTTCCTAGACCTACAAGCCCAACTTGAAGGAACTGAAAATAGGATTGCAACAGAAAGAATAGAAGGTTCCCAACAAATATTATTGCAAAAATTTTAGGCTTTGGACCAAGAGATTATTTTGAAGTTTCAGAAAAGGACAATCAAGTACCAGAAGTTAAGTTTTAGGTGATAGCTATGAAAAAATTGTTAGCTACAATTTTATTTGTCTTTACCCTGGTCTTTAACGTCTATGCCTTTGATAAGGACCAAATGTCCTATAATGTTTATGATGAGACAAATACCCTTAGTCAAGAGACAATAGACTATCTCAACAAAACCACTTATGATCTTAAAAAGAAGACAGGTGGGGAGATAGGGGTTGTCATAGTTAATAGCGTAGAAGGCTATTCCCTTGAAGAATACGCCACAAAGATTTTTAATGATATAAAAATTGGCGACAAAGACAAGGACAACGGAGTCTTAATCCTCCTTGCCTTACTCGATGAAAATGATAGGCTGGTAAAAATTGAACCAGGTTATGGGGCAGAGGGATTTGTTCCCGATGCCTATGCATCGCGAATTATTAGGGCAATGGGAAAAGTTGTTGCTGAAAATGAAAATGACAGGCCCTTTGAAAAGGCAGTGCTTGAAGGATATGCACAAATTATAAAATTATATGAGGGAGAATATGGAGTTGACATTGTGGCAAGAGAGCCACAAGAAGCCATTGATTATTCTGAGGACGATTATGATGATAATTTATTTCTATCATTAGTCCCCATTATAAGATTAATCATAATTATTTTTATAATTTCCTTGATTTTTAGAAATAAAAATGGAGGAGGACCTGGCGGTGGAAGTGGACCAGGAAGCAGGAGAAGAAGACAAAGACCAGTGATTTTCTGGGGACCAGGTTCCTTTGGAGGCTATGGTGGCTTCGGAGGATCAGGTGGTTTCGGTGGATCATCTGGTGGTTTTGGCGGCGGAGGCTTTGGAGGCTTCGGCGGAGGAGGTTCCTCTGGTGGCGGTGGCGCCAGCGGAAGAATTTAATCAAAAACCAAAGATTAAAGAAAAAATTCCAATCAAAATAATTTGATGGAGGAAATAAATTAAAAGAGAATGCCTACCCATGATATTGATAATATTGTGGGAGGCTTCTTTTTTTGTAAATTTTACAAAATCAAAGAGGAAGTAGCCCATGTAAAATAAAAATATCCAAGGTATTAGAGGAAAGTAGTCACCTGATGAAAAGTTTTCGCTAGGAAGACCAAGGATAAATAGGTTTAGATCATAAAGTGCCTTTGGTGGAATAATCTTTCCAAAAAAGACACTTCCATAATAAATTCTCTTTAGACTTACAAATAAAATAGTATTCACAATAAGTCCAAGCTTTGGATTTATTTTTTTTATGTATTTTTTTATAAGCATGTGAACTAAAGTAGTACCAGCAAAGAAGTGAATGATTCCAAAATAAATAGCATCTTCTTTAGAAAATATGTAGGACCCAAGAGTAATCAAGAGAGAAAGACCACATAAAATTAAAAACTTCTTCTTAAAATTATTGGAAAAGTGGGTTGAGTAACCAGAAATCAAAATAAAAGAAATACATATATACTGCTGAAAGTAATAAAAATTGTGATTGAAATCAAATCCATAAAAATTTTCAAGATCAAAAATTCCATGATAAATTATCATGCTTATAATAGTGAAGCCACGCAAAAAATCTATGGCATTGTATCTTTTCTTAATAGTATCCATTCTTACACCTCAGAAAAATTATAACACAAATAGAGAAGAAGAAAGTAAGATGAAGTTCTTGACTTGGTAAAAATTATGAAGTGATAAAAAATTATGAAGTGGTAAAAAATTATGAAGTGGTAAAAAATTATGAAGTGGTAAAAAATTATGAAGTAGTAAAAAGTTATGAAGTAGTAAAAAAGTTATGAAGTAGTAAAAAGTTATGAAGTAGAAAAAAATTGTAATTTAATAAAATATTATGAGTTTGTAAAATTATATGAAGTTGCAAAAGATTATGAAGTTATAAAAGATTATTAACTAGCAAAAAATATAAAGCTATAAAAGATTATTAAGCCATGAAAATTGATTAAATCGTAAAAATTATTAATTACCAAAAAAGCTTTATTAAAATTTATACTCTTTAAGCTTCATGATTAAATATTATTTACTAAAAAGATAGATGTAAAATCCCTTTAAAAGAAACCCTGTTAGAATTCCGAAAATAAAAATCAAAAAATTTTTCATAAGTCCCTCCTTAATAAATAAAATATATTAGACACAAAGTGGAAGCAAGAAGAAAATAATTATAAAATGAAAGTTATTTAGTAAATTATATTTTACAAAAAATTTAATAAAATAAATTGTAGATTCTATTGACTTTAAATACCTTAACATTTATACTCTAATGAGTTTAATAATTTAAGTAATTTGTTTAATATTATAGGTGATGTAATGAAGATTGGAAATAAAATAAAAGAAATGAGAATTGAAAAGGGGCTTACCCAAGAAGAACTGGCTGACAGGTCTGAACTCACTAAGGGTTTTATTTCTCAAATTGAAAGAGATTTGACATCGCCATCTGTTGACTCTCTTTTAGATATCTTGGAGGCCCTTGGGACTGATCCCAGCCTTTTCTTTAAGAGGGAAGAGAATGAAAAAATAATCTTCAAAGAAGAGGACTTCTTTGAAAGTGAAAATGAAGAGCTTGGTTATGTCCTTGATTGGGTTGTGCCCAATACACAGAAAAACCAAATGGAGCCCATGAGGGTCTTGCTTAAAGCAGGAGGGACTTCAAAAGAACTCCAGCCCTATGAGGGCGAAGAGTTTGGCTATGTCCTAAGGGGTTCGGTGAAACTTTTTTATGGAAAAGAAGAATACAAGGTGAAAAAGGGAGAGTGCTTTTATTTTAAAGCCAACAAGTCCCATTACTTAAAAAATGAAGGAAAGTGTGAAACTGAGATTTTGTGGATATCATCTCCACCAAATTTTTAGGCGGTGAATTATGGAAAATTATGTAATTGAATTAAAAAATATTAGTAAGTCCTTTGGTGACAATGTAATTTTAGAAAATTTTGACTTTAAGGTAAAAAAAGACGAGTTCCTTACGATTTTAGGACCATCAGGCTGTGGTAAAACTACAATTTTGAGGTTAATCGGTGGTTTTGAAGAGCCAGATGAGGGACAAATTCTTTTTAATGGAGAAGACATAACAAATAAGGAAGCCTATGAAAGAAGGATTAACACTGTTTTCCAAAAATATGCCCTCTTTCCACATATGAATGTCTTTGACAACATTGCCTTTGGTTTAAAAATAAAAAAAATGGACAAGAAAGTCATCAAGGAAAAGGTAAGTGAGGTTTTAAAACTTGTTAACCTTTCTGGTTTTGAAAACAGGGAAATTGAATCTTTATCAGGAGGTCAACAACAGAGGATTGCCATTGCAAGAGCCTTAGTTAATGAACCAGATGTCCTCTTACTTGACGAACCTCTTGGTGCTCTTGATTTGAAACTTAGACAGGCCATGCAGATTGAACTTAAAAGAATTCAAAAAAGCGTTGGTATAACTTTTATCTACGTTACTCATGACCAAGAAGAGGCCCTTTCCATGAGTGATACTGTGGTTGTCCTAAATAATGGTGAAATCCAACAAATGGATAGCCCAATAAATATTTATAACGAACCAAAGAATGCCTTTGTAGCAGATTTTATTGGTGAATCCAATATTATTAAGGGAAGGATGCTTGAAGACTTCAGGGTAAGATTTTTAGATTACGATTTTCCTTGCGTTGACAAGGGATTTAGAGCCAACGAAGATGTTGAAGTTGTAGTAAGACCTGAAGATGTGCTTTTGGTTGATGAGAACTACCAAATTGAAGGGACTGTGACAAGTCTTGTATTCAAGGGAGTTCACTATGAAATGACTGTAGATATTGATGGTTACTCCATGCTTGTTCAATCGACAGAAAAAAGAGAAGTGGGAGAAAAAACAGGCATAATAATCAAACCAGACCTTATCCACGTTATGAGGTTGAGCTAAAATGAAAAAATTTTCACTAATATATTTATTTTGGGGCCTAGTATTTATTGTTTTCCCACTATTTTTAATACTTGCCCACGCTTTTAGTGCCAACACAGACCTAGCAGATTTTGCCTTTACCCTAGACAATTTCTCAAGGTTTTTTGAACCACTTTATGTAAAAATTTTAATTACATCTCTTGTATTGGCAGGAGTTTCTACTATTTTTTGCCTACTTATTGGCTACCCAGTGGCCTATATAATTTCACAAATGAGGGAAAAAGTAAGAAACAACATGATCTTAGTTTTTATTATCCCAATGTGGATGAACTTTTTACTAAGGACTTATGCCTGGCTTACACTTCTTGGCAACAAGGGATTGATAAATAAATTTATAGGACTTTTTGGCTGGGGACCCTGGGACCTTATGTATAATTCCAAGGCCATAATGATAGGTATGGTTTACAATTTCTTGCCTTTTATGGTTCTGCCAATTTATACAGTATTATTAAAAATGGACAAAAAATTAATTGAAGCAGCAAAGGACTTGGGAGCCAACGACTTTGAAGTTTTTATAAAAGTTATTCTGCCCCTATCCTTACCAGGAATTTACACAGGTATAACTATGGTTTTTATACCGGCAATTTCAACCTTTGTTGTGCCAAACCTCTTGGGAGGAAACAACTTCTACCTAATAGGAAATCTAATTGAAAAGCAATTTACCTTCACAGGAGACTGGGGCTTTGGTTCTGCAATTTCCATGATCCTAATTGTAATTATGCTTTTAATTCTTTTACTTCCAAAATTATTTAATGAAAAAATTAAAACTAATGAAATCGGAGGTGGCTTATAATGAAAAAAATAATAGATAGAATTTACTTATTTTTAATATTTTTATTCTTATATGCTCCAATTATAATTCTTGTTGTCTTTAGTTTTAACAACTCCAAGCTAAGGGGATCTTGGGCAGGCTTTACCCTAAAGTGGTACAAAAATTTATTTTCTGACCCAGCAATTTTATCTTCCCTTTGGACTACACTTATAGTAGCAGTAGTGGCAACAGTTATCTCTACAATTGTTGGGACAATTTCAGCCATTGCCATAAATGAACTTAGGGGTTTTAAAAAGGACGCCATCCTAAATATAAATTACCTGCCAGTAATTAATCCCGACATTGTGACAGCAGTTGCCCTAATGGGACTCTTTGGACTTTTTAACATAAGAATGGGATACACAACAATGATAATTTCACATATTGTCTTTTGCATTCCCTATGTTATTCTCTCCATACTGCCAAAGTTAAACCAGTTGCAAAAGAACACAGTGGAGGCAGCCCTAGACCTAGGCGCAACTCCAACTTATGCAATATTAAATGTGGTGATTCCACAAATAAAACCTGCAATCTTAACTGGGGCCTTGATGTCCTTTACACTTTCCATAGATGATTTTGTAATTTCCTTCTTCAACACAGGTCAGGGAGTTTCAAACCTTTCAATAACAATTTACTCTATGGCTAGGAAGGGGATTAACCCATCAATAAATGCAGTATCGACATTAATGCTAGTAGCACTACTAATTCTACTTGTTATAATCAACAAGAGAAGTGAAAAAATGAAAAAAATCGAGGTAATCTAATGAAGCACATGAAAAAAATAATTTTAGCACTTGCAATCCTAATGGTATTTTCCCTAACAGGATGTGGCAAAGAAGAAACAGCAAAGGAAGAAATTTATGTTTACAACTGGGGAGAATATATTGACCCACAAATCCTAAAGGACTTCCAAAAAGAAACAGGCATAAAGGTAAACTACGACACTTATGCATCAAATGAAGACCTTTATATCAAGATGACTCAATCACAAGACAAGTACGACGTAGTTGTTCCTAGTGATTATATGATTGAAAGACTTATAAAAGAAGGTCTTGTAAGAGAAATTAATTTTGAAAATATTCCAAACTTTGCAAATGTAGAAGATATATTAAAAAATCCTACTTTTGATCCAGAAAACAAATACTCAGTACCTTACTTCTGGGGAACAGTTGGTATTGTCTACAACAAGGCAGAAGTAAAAGACAAGGTTGACTCATGGGACATTCTTTGGAATGAAAAATATAAGGACCAAATAATTATGTACAACTCACAAAGAGATACTCTAGGAGTTGCCCTAAAGAGACTTGGTTATTCACTAAATTCAACAAGTGAAAAGGAACTTCAAGAAGCTAAAAAGTCTCTAATAGAACAAAAACCACTAGTTTATGCTTACCTAGATGATGATGGACGTGATGTTGTTGTCCAAGGAGATGCAAACCTATCTGTAATGTATTCAGGTGACGCTCTTCTTATGATGCAACAAAATGAAGACCTTGACTATGTTGTTCCAAAAGAAGGCTCAAATATTTGGTACGACTCCATGGTCATTCCAAAAAATGCAAAAAATGTAGAGGGAGCAGAAAAATTTATAAATTATATGCTAGAAAAAGAAGTTCAAGCAAAGAATGTTGAACACTGCGTAGGTTACACTTCACCAGTTAAGGGTGTAAAGGACCTTTTACCAGATGAAATTAAAAATTCAAAGGTTGCCTATCCAGATCTTGATAAACTTCCATCACTAGAATCCTTTAGAGACCTAGGAGATTTTATAAAGGTTTATGACAGAATCTGGACAGAAATAAATGCTTCTAATCTTTAATATGCTAATAAATTTGTTTATTTTAAGGCCTCCTTGTGATATCATGTAAGTTAAGCGAAATGTTTTCATAATGGAGGTTTAAAATGAACGAGAGAATAAAAAAGCTTGTGGTTTTTGCAATTTTCATACTAGTACTTATGTTAGCTTCTCTAACTGCTTTTTTCAGTAAGTCTCTTATGTGGCCAAATGCAGAAGTAAATAGAGAATTCGATGGAATTCTTTTCAATAATGCTGATGGAGTAGAAAATTTACAAGTTTCTAGATCTTTAGAAAAAGGAGCTAATGAAAACTTAATAAAATACGACATAAAATTTAATTACACAGGCGAAGACTCAACTGCAAGAATTTTGGGAACACCAAATAGACAAATTTTCTTTGACGAAGGAGTTGGCTTTAGCAAGTCAAAGGTAAACTTAAAGGGAGACTTTGACAAAATTAACAAATCTCTTTTCGAAGAAAAATTAAAATTAAAGGTAAAGGACTTTTACAATAAGACTGACAACAAGGACTTTAAGGCAGTAAGTGAGATTAAACTTGCCCTAAAGGAAAAAGTTGGCGAATATGAATTTACAGTTTATTACAAACCAAACCCACTTTATTTCTCAGGTGGACAAAAGGTTGAAGATGCTTCAATTTTTGTTACAAATGCAAAGGTAGAAAACTGGACAGAATCAATTAAGTCTAGCAACAGTGTAAAAGAAGCCTACACAAACTCTGGTTACTATGTAAATAAAATAGAATTAATAAACCAAGGACTAATAAATAAAATTTCTCTAATTAACACAGCTTCTACAGTGATCTTCTTAGTATTAACACTAGGAGTCATTGCTTTAATCTGGTTTGATAGGGGGAATTTCCAAATCTATCTTGGAGCCCTATTCTTAATGATTCCTGCCTTTTACAGGTTCATTGACAAGGGAACAAGTAACCTTGGTGTTCTTATAGCCTATCCAATCTTGGGACTTATTGCCTCAATAGCGGCAAGATTTTTGGCATCAGATGGAGACTTTACTTTTGGCAACAAGGAAATGAAACAATCAGTGGCATTTTTATTAATGTACTTTGTTTTCTCACTTGTATTCTTTGTCATACCAAGAGTATTTATTGGATAAGAAAATATTTTTTAAAAGCTCAATATTATATTGGGCTTTTTTTGTTGGAAAAATTTATTGAATTTTGTAAGCTTTTGAAAAGGTAAAAATAAATTTTTGAAAGTTTATAATTTTTTTATCAGCTCCTAGATATTTACAAGCTATTAATTTTTGTAAAGTTATAAAAATTTATAAGTTTATAAAATATACAAGTTCATACTTTTTTCTCACTTAGATAAAAAATATAAATTAGATAAAAATTGTAAAGACATAGGGAAAACTTTTTTATTAAAATTGAAATAATAACTTATTTAATATATAATTTAATTAAATAACTATAGGAGGATTTTTAAATGAAGAAGAAATTTACACTACTTTCAGTGTTATTGATTGCAATGACACTTGTTGCTTGTGGTGGCGGCAACAAAAAAGAAGCAGATGGAAATGCTGCAAACGCTACTAAAGAAACGACTGAAGCTAAATCAGACATTAACGTTGGTTTTGTAACTGACGAAGGTGGAGTTAACGACCAATCCTTTAACCAAGGTGTTTGGGAAGGACTTCAAAAGGCAATTGATGAACTTGGAATCAAGGCTGACTACATTGAATCTAAGGACACTAAGGACTACACTCCTAACCTAGAAACTTTTGCTGATCAAGATAAGAATCTTATCGTTGGTGCTGGTTTCAAAATGGGTGGAGCAATAGCTGAAGCAGCTGCAATGTACCCTGAAACTAACTATGCAATAGTTGACGTTGATGTTACCGCTGGACCTGATGGAAAAGTTGAAGCTCCTTCAAACTTACTTGGAATTATGTTTAGAGCACAAGAACCATCTTTCCTAGTTGGTTACATTGCTGGTATGACTACTGAAACTAACAAGGTTGGTTTCGTTGGTGGCCAAGAAGGTAACATTATTTGGGGATTCGAATATGGTTACAAGGCTGGTGTTGATTACGCAGCTAAGGAAAAGGGAACTGACATCGAAGTTCTTAGCCAATATGTTGGAGACTTCTCTGACGCACAAAAGGGTAAATCAATTACTTCTACTATGTACCAAAATGGTGCTGACGTAGTATTCCACGCAGCTGGTGGAGCAGGCGAAGGTGTTATCGAAGCTGCTAAAGAAGCTGACAAGTGGGTAATTGGTGTTGATAGAGACCAAAGCGACAGGGCTCCTGAAAATGTATTAACTTCTGCAATGAAAAATGGCGATGTTGCTGTTTACCAAGTTGTAAAAGATATGCAAGAAGGTAAGTTCGAAGGTGGAAGAACTATTGAGTTTGGTCTTTCAGACGGTGGAGCAGTAGGTATCGCACCAACTTCTGACAAGAATGTTAAGCCTGAAATTTTAAAATCAGTTGATGAAATCTCTGAAAAAATTATTTCTGGTGAAATCAAAGTTCCTTATAACGAAGAAACTTATAACGAATACAAATAAGCTTATAAAGTCATCTCTTAGGAGTCATCTTAGGGATGGCTTTTTTTATTGCAATTTATTTTAAAAATAGCCAATTCTTTGGTATAATTTATTTAACATAACAAAGGAGCGTTTGTATTGGAAACTAATAATAGAGACTTAGTCGTAAGGATGGAGAATATCACCAAAAAATTTGGTGATTTCACTGCAAACGACGGAATTAATCTTGATATTAGGAGGGGAGAAATCCATTCTCTGCTTGGAGAAAATGGTGCTGGCAAGACTACTCTTATGAATATGCTCTATGGCATGAGTTCTCCTACGTCAGGTGATATTTATATAAATAATGAAAAAAAAGAATTTAAGGATCCTAACGATGCCATAAAGGCAGGGCTGGGAATGGTTCACCAACACTTTATGCTTATTGAACCTTTCACTGTTGTTGAAAACATTGTTCTTGGCATGGAACCTATGAACGGAATCAAGGTAGACATAAAAAAGGCCAGGGAAGACGTGATTGCCCTTTCTGAAAAGTACGGTTTCAAAATTGATCCCGATGCCAAGATCCAAGACATAAGTGTGGGTACTCAACAAAAGGTTGAAATACTTAAGGTTTTATACAGGGGAGCTGACATCTTAATTTTTGATGAGCCAACAGCAGTTTTAACCCCTCAAGAAATCACAGAATTAATTGACATAATAAAAAACCTTGCAAGAGAAGGCAAATCTATAATTATAATCACGCACAAGCTTAAGGAAATTAAACAAATGGCCAACAGGTGTACTATCATTAGACGTGGAAAAAAGATTGACACAGTAAATGTCTCTGATGTCAATGAATCTGAACTTGCAGACATGATGGTAGGAAGAGCTGTTCACCTAGATGTTAATAAGGCTGATTGTAAGGCTGGCGACACAATACTAGATATCAAGGGCCTAACTGCTAGGGACATAAGGAATGTCAAAAAATTAGATGACTTAAACCTAGATATTAAGGCTGGAGAAATCCACGGTATTGCTGGTGTAGATGGAAATGGTCAATCTGAACTTATTGAAACTTTAACTGGCCTTAAAAAGGCAGAATCCGGTTCTGTAATCTTCAAGGGAGAAGAAATTTTAAACCACAATCCAAGGGATATAATTGAAAGAGGTTTAAATTCTATTCCAGAAGACAGACAGTTACGTGGTCTCGTCCTAGATTTTTCTGTTGCAGAAAATATTATCTTAAAGGAATACTACAAGGACAAGTTTTCTAAAAAGGGAATTTTGGACTTCCCTAAGATAGAAAAGAATGCTGAGGACCTTTCAGAGGACTATGACATTAGACCGAGAAATATAAACCAATTTGCAGGCGCCTTATCTGGTGGTAACCAACAAAAGGTTATTATTGCAAGGGAAATATCTGGCGACCCAGATCTTCTCATTGCAGCCCAACCAACAAGGGGGCTAGATGTTGGTGCCATTGAGTATATTAGGAACTTCTTGATAAAACAAAGGGACAAGGGGAAGGCAGTTCTTCTTATTTCCTTTGAACTAGATGAAATTATGGCTCTTTCAGATAGGATTTCTGTTATTTATAATGGAAAGATCCTAAAGACTTTTGATGCAAAAGAAACTAATGAGAGAGAGCTAGGACTTTATATGGCAGGAGGTAAAAATGAAGAGAAATAGGTTTTTATACACAATTCTTGCCATTGTACTTGGTATCTTAATTGGGTCAATTATACTTTTACTAAGTGGAACAAACCCTGTTGAGGCCTACAAGGTAATTTTCTTAGGAGCCTTTGGCAAACCTAAGTATATTTCTTGGACGATTGTAAAGGCAGTTCCATTAATTTTAACAGGACTTTCAGTTGCCTTTGCCTTTAATACAGGCCTATTTAACATTGGAGCTGAAGGCCAATACATTGTTGGATCCATTGGAGCTTTAGTTGTTGGACTTTTATTAGACCTTCCTCCAGTAATCCACGGGCTTGTTGCTCTTTTAGTGGGAGCTCTTTGTGGTTACATTTGGGGAGCCTTAGTTGGACTATTAAAGGCAAAGTTCCAAGTTAATGAAGTTATTTCTTCTATAATGATGAACTGGATTGCTTTTTATCTAAGCAACTATCTATTGAGTTTTCCAATTTTAAGGTCTATTGAATCAGATAACTCCTATCCCATTAAAGAAACTGCTAGTATAAAAATTGCAGGAGCTTGGAAGATGAGTGAATCTGGTAGGGCTTATCTTGCAGAGCATAAATTTTTAAAGGATATTTTAAATCCACCTCTAAACTTTGGTATTATTATTGCCATTTTAGCAGCCATAGTAGTTTGGTACATCCTAAAGAAAACTACTCTTGGATACGAACTTCGTGCTGTTGGTTTCAATGAAAAGGCTGCAGAATACGGTGGAATTGACATCAATAAATCTATTGTAAAATCCATGGGTATTGCAGGAATCTTGGCAGGACTTGCTGGTGCAATAACTGTTCTTGGTGTTTCTGGTGATATTGGAATCATGGCAGCCCAAGAAGGCTATGGCTTTGATGGAATGGCAGTTGCCCTTATAGCTGGCAACAATCCATTGGGCACAATCCCAGCCGCTCTTCTCTATGCAGGTTTAACTTATGGAGGAGGAAAGCTTACTACAATAGGAACTTATTCAGAAGTTGTAAATATTATTATTGGTATTATGATCCTATTTATTGCAATGCCAAAACTTTTGGATATGATTAAGTTCTTCTTCACTAAGTGGTCAAAGAAGGATGGAAAAAATTTAGAAAAAGGAGGAGCAAATGAATAGTTCACTTTTAAGCTTAGCAAGTATTTTATCAATTACACTTTTATATTCAGCTCCCCTTATTTATACAGCTCTTGGTGGAGTTTTATCTGAAAATGCAGGAGTTGTAAATATTGGACTAGAAGGAATGATGGCCATAGGAGCAGTTGTTGGATCCATTGTTGGCTATTATGTAGGTAACCCATGGTTGGCCTTCTTGTGTGGAGGACTAGGCGGGATGTTAATTGCCCTTCTTCACGCTATAGCTACAATTAATTTTGCAGCAGACCATGTTGTAAGTGGTATTGCCATTAACTTAATTGGACCAGGACTTGCACTTTTCCTTTGTAGGCTTTTCTTTGATGGAGCAGCCATGTCAAAGTCCATTGATTACGAAAACAAACTTCCGGTTTTATTTGGAAAAGTTTTTAAATCTGGTGGTGGAAAGGGAATAATGAGATTCTTTGACATTGTATTCTCACAATATGCATCAGTTTATCTTGCCTTTGTACTCGTCTTTATAGTTTACTTTATACTATATAAGACAAGACTAGGCCTAAGAATTAGAGCTGTTGGTGAATATCCTAAGGCAGCAGAAACTCTTGGAGTTGACGCTTACAAGATCAAATACATTTGCGTATTAGCATCTGGATTCTTGGCAGGACTTGGTGGAGCATCAATGTCTCTTGCAGTTGTATCTAACTACAGGGAAACTCTTATCTCTGGTCAAGGATTTATTGCCCTTGCTGCAGTAATCTTTGGTGGATGGAAACCACAAGGAGCCATGCTTGCTTGCTTACTCTTTGGTTTTGCCCAAGGGCTTTCAGTTTTCTTAGGATCCATTGGAATAAAAATCGATACAAACCTACTTTCAATGATTCCTTATGCAATAACTCTCATTGTCTTAATAGTTTTTGTAAAGGGATCAAGGGCACCGTCATCAGATGGTCTTCCTTATGAAAGAAACAATTAATAAAATTTGTCTCAGCTTCGGCTGGGACTTTTTTTATGCCTTGGTTTTTTAAATAAATTATAAAATTTATCTGATATAATTTTCTTAAAAGGGGGATATTTATGACTTTTGAAATTTTTAAAAACTCTAGGAAGGGAAGACTTAATAAAATAACTGACGTCAAGGGAGTGAAAGTTGGTCACTCAACAATTAGAGGTGGCAAAATAAAAACTGGAGTGACATGCATCATGCCTCATGATGGTGATGTATTTAATGAAAAACTTGTGGCAAGGTCTTACATAATTAATGGTTATGGAAAAAGTCTTGGTCTAGTTCAACTAGAAGAGTTGGGTACTCTTGAGTCACCAATCTTTATGACCAACACAATGAGTCTTGGTAGAGTCTTGGACTCATCAATGAAGTGGATGATAGGTAGGTACCCCAAGCTGGGCGACAAGTCAGGAGCTCCAAATATAATTGTCACTGAATGCAACGACGGAGTTATAAATGACATGAGGGGCCTTCATATAAAAGAAAAAAATGTCTTGGAGTCTATTGAAAATATAAAAGAAGATTTTGAAGAGGGCTCAGTTGGAGCAGGCACTGGAATGATTTCCTTTAACCTTAAAAGCGGAATTGGATCTTCATCAAGAATTATTGAAATAGATGAAAAGGACTACACCTTAGGAAGTCTTGTTCTATCAAACTTTGGAAGGATAAAAGATTTAAAGATAGAAGGCAGACCTCTAGGCCGTGAAATGTACTTAAAGTTCAAGGGAAAAAGAGAATACAAAGACAAGGGTTCAATTATAATAGTCCTTGCAACAGACTTGCCCCTTAGCTCGAGACAACTAAAGAGACTTGCAAAGAGGGCCACAATTGGACTTGGAAATGTGGGCTCTTACTTGGGTCACGGTTCGGGAGATATTGTCATTGCCTTTTCAACTGCAAATAAGATAAAGGATTCTAGTTTTGAAGAAGTTAAAGTTCTAAAAGTAGATTTGCTAGATGATGCCTTTAGGGCTTGTGCCGAATCAGTTGAAGAATCTGTAATTAAATCCTTAATTTATTCCAAGTCAGAGGTAACAAAGGATGGCAAAAAAATATTTTCACTTGAAGAAAACTTAAAAAATCTAAAAATGGATTTTTAATAAAATACTAAAATTCAAAAAACAAAATTAAGAAGCTTTAAAATCTGTTGGAGATAATGATACGTACCCTCTTTACTGGACAAACCAGTAAGGGGGGGTATTTTTATTTTACAATATCTTATTTAAAGAATTGCAAAATTTACACTAAATTTAATTTTAAATAACCTCTTATTTACATAAAACATTTAAATTATATAAAGAGGTGATTAATATAAATAAAATTTTTATTTCATCTTCTCTTATGTGGGATTTTACTGAAGAAGAGATTTTTGACTATGCCAATAAAAATAAACTTTTGGGTATAGAGTTCTGGTCTCAACAAATAGAAGATCGAAACTTATCTACAAAAAAATTAAGAGATTTATCAAAAAAATTTAACCTAGACCTAACACTTCATGCAAAAAGTTGGGATTTAAACCTAGCTTCTATTAATGAAAGAATTAGAGAAGTAAGCCTTAAAGAAATTTTAGATGATGTAAATTTAGCAAGAAATATTGGAGCTAAGGAAATAACAATTCATCCAGGTAGATTTTCAGTGAGTTATAATAAGGAAATTTATTATAAATTTTTAAAAGAAAGCTTAAATACCATCTTAGATTATTCTACAAAGAAAAATATAAATATTTCAATAGAAGTAATGGAGAAAATAAAAAATGAATTTATTATAGATCTCAAATCTTTAAAAAAGCTTATGGGAGATAATTACGAGGATTTTAAATATACTCTAGATATATCTCATTGTGATTCTTTAGAAGAAATATATTTTAATTTAAATAATATAAAAAATATATCTAAGTGCCATATTAGCAATAGATTTAAAGATAAATATCACACTGAGCTTGAAAAGGGAATTTTTCCAATGGAAGAAATTATTTTTAAAATAGGAGAGAAAAATATTCCCATAGTAATAGAAGGTATGGAAATAGGTAGAAATAATATTGTATTAGATAAAAATATTAGATATTTAAAGGAGAAAAATTTATTATGAAAAGAATATTCGCTGTAATCTTAATGGCTCTCACTCTTGTAGCTTGCTCATCAAACTCAAAGGAAGTTGCAAAAGAAAATGCTGAAAGTGCCAATAAAAATAATAAGACAGCAAGTGCAGAACAGGTTGAAAAAGATGTAAAAGGAACTATTACATTATATACATCACAACCAGAAGAAGATGCAAAAAAATTAATTGATGGATTTAAGAAGGTCCACCCAGAAGCTGATGTTGTAGTTTTCAGATCAGGAACAGAAGAGCTTGTTTCAAAAATTTTATCTGAAAAAGAAGTAAATGCATTACAAGCTGATGTTGTATTAGTTGCAGATACTGTTACTTTTGAAATTTTAAAATCAAAAGATATCCTAGAACAATACGCTTCACCTGAACTAAAAGGTATTGATAAAAAATTCTATGATGAAGAAAACTATTATGCAGGAACAAAAATAATTTCAACAGGAATTATCCAAAACACAGATGTGTATAAAGGAGATGTTAAGGGATTTAACGACCTAATCAAAGAAGAAACTAAATCTCAAACTATTATGCCATCACCTCTATATTCTGGAGCAGCTGCTTATAACCTATCACTTCTAACAAGAACAGAAGGAATTGGCTGGGAGTTTTACAGTGGACTTAAGGAGAATGACATTTTAGTTGATAAGGGAAATGGTGCAGTTCAAAAATCTGTAGTAGCAGGTCAAAAGGGACTCGGTATTATTGTAGACTATATGGCAAACCGATCAAAAAATGAAGGCGCACCTGTTGAATTTATATATCCAGAAGAAGGATCTCCAATTGTTACAGAACCAGTGGGAGTTGTAAAGGGAAGCAAAAATATTGATGCAGCTGAAGCTTTTTATGATTATATAATTTCAAAAGAGGGTCAAGAGCTTGCATCTTCAATGGGTTATCCTCCAATTAGAGGAGATGTAAAGGCACCTGAAGGACTTAAATCATCTAAGGAATTAAATATTTTAACAGGAAATGATAAAGAATTATTAGATAATAGAGAAGCCGACAAAGAAGAATTTTCGAAATTATTTCAATAAGAGGAAATGACCTTGAAAAGAGATAAAGTACTAGACTATTTACTAGTTATTGTAGTTTTATTTGTATTTATCATCCCCTTTATGAAGCTTTTTATTAGAAGCTTTGGAGGGGATGGTATTATTGTTAACTACAGCAAAATATTTTCTGATAAAAGAATTCTAAAGGGAATAATAAACACATTTATTATAGGTATAACATCATCTATCCTAACTTTAATTGTGGGTTCTTATCTTGCGTTTATAATAGCTTATACTAATATTAGATTTAAAAGTATTTTAAAAATATTAGTGTACCTTCCTTTTATTGTGCCAAGTTATATTATGACACTTGCTTGGACAAATATAACATCGAATGTAGGGATTGTTACAAAAATCTTAACTGCTTTAGGTTTAAAAGCAATTAACCTTTATTCCATAGGTGGCATAATTTTTCTTATGATTGTTTGTTATACACCCTTTATATACTTAAGTGTCTATAGAAGTCTAATTAAAGTTCCACAAAGTCATGAGTATGCGTCAAAACTATTAAATTATGGAAGTTTTGAAACTTTTAAAAATATAAATTTAAAACAAATTACCCCAACTTTAGTGAGTACTTTTGTACTTGTATTTTTATCGAGTTTAGATAATTTTTCAATCCCAGCATTTCTGGGAGTCCCAGCAGGTATTTCTGTTCTTTCTACTTTAATTTATGAAAAAACAATATCTATATCTACGGGTGGGTTTACTGATCCTGCTGTTTTATCGGCACTTTTATTTATAATTTCCGTTTCAGTTTCTGGTATTGAATCATCTATAATTAGTAGATCGAGAACTGGAAAAGATTCATCAGAAGATACAAATATAAGATATTCTTTTAAACCAAGTATTAGAAAAATCATAGAAGTTTTAACTTTTGTAATATTTATATTTATAAACATTGTGCCAATAGGTTTTATGATTTATTCATCCCTTGTAGCAAATTATGTGAGTGGATTTTCTTTTTCAAACTTTAGCCTAAACAATTATAAATTATTATTTTCAATATCTTCAATTAAAATGTCCATTATAAATAGTATAAGCTATGCAATTATAACAGTGGTTGTGTGCGGGATTTTATCAATTTTTTATGCTTATTTTAAATGGAAAAATAAATTTAGTGTAAGTATATCTTTGCTTGAGAAGGCAACAAGTATTTCCTATTCCCTACCAGGGATGGTACTTGCACTTTGCATGATATTTCACTGGGCAAATCCAATACCAGGACTTGATATAGGCTTTTATACTAGCCCAATAATAATTTTAATTGCCTATGTAAGTAGATTTTTAATTATAGATATGAAATCTGCATATCAAGGATTTTCATCTATATCAACAAGTTTAGAATATGCGGCAGATCTATCAAATGGTTCTAAGTTAAAAAAATGGACAAAAATATTTCTGCCATTAATTTACAGATTTATCTTAACATCAAGTTTATTAATTTTTGTGTATTCTCTATCAGAGCTTAGTCTGTCTGCCATTTTATCAGGGCCATTTACAAAGACTATTGGACTTTTTATTTTTAACCTGCAACAATCAGGAGATTATAATTTGGCTTATGCTATGTCAACATTGGTGTTAGTAGTCCTATTAATAATGTATATTTTAATGGAAAAAATAAATGCAGGAGGAAAAAATGAGCTTAAAAATTAAAAACATCTATAAAAGTTTTGGAGATAAAAAAGTTTTAAAAAATATAAATTTAGAAATAAAAGATGGAGAGTTCGTATCTCTTCTTGGAGCAAGTGGATGTGGTAAAACCACATTATTAAAAATCATTGCAGGGTTTGAAGGGGTTGACTGTGGAGATATAACAAAAGATGATAGAGTTTTTATAAGTGATAATAAAACTTTTCTTCCTCCACAGGATAGAAATTTAAATATGGTATTTCAACAGTTCGCTCTCTGGCCACATATGAATGTAAAAAAACATCTTGAGTATGCACTTAATGGAAGAAATAAAAATATAGATGCAGATAAGGAAATAAAAGAAATGCTTGAAATAGTAGGACTAAGTGGTTTTGAAAACTCTTATCCCGAAGATCTTTCAGGTGGACAAAAGCAAAGAGTCGCCTTAGCAAGAGCTTTGATAACAAAACCAGAAATGGTTCTTATGGACGAACCTCTATCTGCCCTTGATGCAAATTTAAGAATTGAGATGCGTAAATTTATAAAAGAAATTCATAAGAAATTTAAAACTACAATAATTTACGTAACTCATGATCAAGGTGAAGCACTTGCTATGAGTGATAGAATTGTTATCTTAAAAGATGGAATTATTGAACAAGAAGGAAGTCCTTATGAAATATACGAAAATCCAAAAACAGAATATGTAGCTAAATTTGTAGGTAAATCAAATTTAATAAGGGGAAAATGGCAGGGAGATTTATTTGTAGTAGAAGATTCTGATATTTTCTTTAAAGATATATCAGTAAAAGAAAACTTTTTGAATAAAAACCTATATCCAATAAAACCAGATGAGCTTTATATATCTAAGGGTGGATCTGGTATAAGTGCAAGAATATTATCCCTTGAATATATGGGAACAGGGTACGAATATAAACTAGAATCTAAACATGGGATATTAAATGTACACAGCAAAAATTCAATATATAGACCTGGTGAAGAAGTAAAAGTAACGAAGGAGGAAGTTTATAAAAATGCTATGTGACCTTCATACTCACACAATAATAAGTGGTCATGCTTACTCAACTTTAAAGGAAAATATAGAAGAAGCAAAGAAAAAAGGGCTTAAATTTTTGGGAACTAGTGAACATTCTCAAAAAATGCCTGGATCATGCAACAATGTTTACTTTTACAATATGAAAATATTAAAAAGAGATTTTGATGGGATTTTTCTGTTAAGAGGTGCTGAAGCAAATATAACGGATTATTCAGGAAATCTTGATCTTACGGAAGAAAAGAACATAAAAAATCTAGATTATATAATAGCATCACTTCATACACCTTGCATAAAAAGTGGAAGCACTACAAATAACACCGAAGCCTTGATAAAGGCAATGGATAGACAAAAGGTTAGAATAATAGGTCATCCTGATGATGATAGATTTCCTATAAATAGAGAAAGCCTTGTACTTTCTGCAAAAGAGAAAAAAGTATTAATAGAGCTTAACAACTCTTCTCTTACAAAAAATAGTTCAAGAAAAAATGCAAGAGAAAATAATATAGAAATTCTAGAACTTTGCAAGAAACACAAAGTAGATATTATAATTAATTCAGATGCTCATGTAGACTACCAAATAGGAGATTTTAAAAGGGCAATAGATCTTATAGAAGAGTTAGATTTTCCAAAAGAACAAATAATAAATTTTGACGAAAATGAAGAAAGGCTTTTTAGTTATCTTAGAATAGATAAAGATATTTTTTACAACAATTAAAATATTAATCAAAAATCTCTCTAATAAGAGAGATTTTTGATATATTTGTACACTTTAGCATGAATAAACCACCCAGGTATGCTGTTGGTAGGAAAAAAGCTTTAGCTACAAGCAAAAAAAACTCCCTTTTTCTATTAATGCTACTGGCAGTAACGTTAATAGAAAAGGGAGTTATCCTAAAACGGATAAAAATAGCTTATCACATACAACCTGAAATTATAAGTATCACGTAGTATTGATAGAAAAGGAATAAATATAATAGAAGCGTAATACTGCTCAGACTACATTCATATGCTGTTGGAAATCCCACCAAAATACAGAATATCTCAAACAATGGCAAAATAAAAACTGGCGTGACATGTATCATGCCCCATGATGGAGATGTCTTTAACGAAAAACTTGTGGCCAGTTCTTACATAATTAACGGTTACGGAAAAGCCTTGGTCTAGTTCAACTAGAAGAGTTGGGGACTCTTGAGTCGCCAATCTTTATGACTAACACCATGAGCCTTGGAAGGGTTCTTGACTCATCAATGAAGTGGATGATAGGTAGGTACCCCAAGCTAAGCGACAGGTCAGGAGCACCAAACATAATAGTAACTGAATGCAACGATGGAGTTATAAATGACATGAGGGGACTTCATGTAAAGGAAGAAAACTTAAAAAATTTGGGAATTTTTTTTTGATTTTTATTAACTTCTTTAAAATTTATGGGTGTGAGTGTTACAATAAATTAAAAGGGTAAAATTTTATTTATAAAATACTCTTAAGCTAGTTTTATAAATAAAAGATTTTAGAGGTGATTTAATGAGTGATTCAACTATATATTTCTTAGTAACAGTTTTTATATCAGCCTTAGTCACTTTTATTTACATAAGAGAAGATAAGAAAGAAGAAAAAGATTCTAAGGATGATATAATATATTCCTTCCTAATGAGCAATTTTTTAATCTTACAATTTTACTTTAGAATTTATCAAAATATTGGGTTTGCAATTATGGTTAGCATCTTTGTATATTTTGTGATTTGGGCTATTTATAAACTTTACACAGATAGCAAAAGGGGAAGCAAGTTATTGGAAAATAAAAATGAACCTAAGTGGAGGGTTTTATTTATTTCAATATCTTTTATATTATTAGCAAGCCTTAGTTTTTTAGAATTAGAAGATGGAGCTACTATTTATTCATACAACAAAAGTGACTTTCGAAAAATTTTAATAATTTCAATTTTTTTTATTAGCTACATTAGAATTATTTTAGACTTGAGAGTTTTAAAAAGAATTTTATTTGAAAAAGATATTTGGAGAAGAGCTTTTATTATTTCAGAAATTATTTTGATTTTAGTATTAGCTTTAGGAAGTGCCTATAATATAAAAAATATTAGTCGCTTTGATTTTTATGTAGACAGTGAAGATTATCAAGAAACATCAGGAGAGGAATTATGGAATCATTAATTTTATTATTTTTTATACCAACGATTATTTTTTGCTCAATAATTCTAATTGAAGATTGGTATAAGAAAAGAGGAGGAATAGAAACTGATAGTAAAGATGTAATGAAGACCTATACTTATGCATTTGTAATTATTGAAATGTGGCTTTCAATGATTTTTTGCCAAAATAAACTATATTTTTATCTAGTAGTTTTTGGTCTTGTGGCGTATTTTGTATATAGAACTTTGACAGAAGATATTTTGAAAAACAAGTACAAAGATGACTCAAGACTTTATAAAATAACAACAATTATTGTTCAAAGTCTCCTTATAGTTTATCAAGTGATATTTTTTATAAGTTTTGAAGATGGTCATAGGATCCTTTCCTTTACAAAAAATGAGTTTTCAATAGTTTTGCCAAGCTTTATATTAGTTATCTTGTGGCTTAGCTATTACTTATCAAAAAAATCGCTTTCTAAAATTTTTGTGGAAAAAGACTCTTATAGGAAGATTTTTATCATTCTACAAATTTTATTTATAATAATTTTTGTAGCCTTTACTATTTATAACTACATAAATATTAATAGGTTTGATTTTTATCTCGATAGGATGTAAAACTTCAGGGGTTAAAGGAGAGAAGGAAATGACAGAAGGAATGAGGAATGTTCTTATTGGAACTTTTCTAGCCTTAATATTTTTTGTAATTCTTGAAAAATTATCAAATAAAAAATTTTTTAATAAAAAACTTAGCAGGGAAGAAAAACTTTTAGATTACTATAATGCCAGCACAATACTGCTTCTTTTTTGGATTAATTCAATTTACTCAAGAAAGAAGTTGATTCTATACTGTGTAGGTGCCTACGTCTTTATAAATATTTTTTTAAAATTATTTAAGTCTGACTTTGAAACTCATGAAAAGGAAAAGTATTTAAAAGTTATTACTATTTCGATTTGCACAATTTTTACAATTTATCAGTTTGTATTTTTTCTAACTTTAAAGGATGGGACTGTAATAGAAAACTTTGACAGGTCGGCTTATGTTAGTACTATGATTTATTTGTTAATGGGATTTTTTATGGTTAATATATGTTTTTTAATAGAGAATCTTAGGACAATTTTTACAAAGAAAGACAATTATAGAAAAGTTTTTACTATTATAGATGGAATTTTTATCCTATCCCAAGCTTTTTTTATAATTTATAATCTAATAAATGCAGATAGGTTTGTTTTTTTACTTGGATAAATTTATGTAAATTTAAAATAAAATCATTAATTCTCAAAAAATATGGAAATTTCGCCAATTTCTCATAATTTTTATTGACTTAATGATTATCTAATGATAAAATTGATGAGTATTTGAGACGGAAAGACTACCTAAATGCAGGTAGTCTTTGAAATGTCCAATACTATTAATAAAACAGGAGGTGCAATTAATGCCTACAATTAACCAATTAGTAAGAAATGGTAGAAAGAAAATTCACAGTAAATCTAAATCACCAGCT
>QWCE01003244.1_pt1 | contig 26786 bp, 30 predicted proteins | sample 1972531 | NCBI WGS metagenome assembly QWCE01 (sample SAMN09866716, study PRJNA288562) | Human gut metagenome isolate term4_stool, whole genome shotgun sequencing... | reverse complement strand
GTTGTTTTCATGTCAAAAATTTTTTTCATCATGCAACGCTTTTATGATATAAAACCCATTTAGGTTGCTTTTGATACGCCAAAAGCTTTATGGCAAAAAAATAAGACCTAACGGTCTTACACAAAACTTTTAAATCCTATAAAAGCTGTTAACGGGACTCGAACCCGTGACCTCCGCCTTACCAAGGCGACGCTCTACCACCTGAGCTATAACAGCACCGTGGTCATAAAAGACCTTACGAGTTGATATTCTACCAAAAGAATTGATTCGTGTCAACTATTTTTTTCTTAACATATGTTCCTATTATGTTATACTATTCATGTGTAATCAAAAAGAAAGCAGGATGTGACTTTCCGATTGTTTGATGCCCTCTAGTTTACAAAGGAGGGTGATGCCCTATGAACACGCTTGAAGTTTTAACTCTTGTGCTAGTAATTTTCGCGGCTCTATCATACATAGATAATCACAACAACAAAAAGAAATAGCATCCCAACCTCCTAAAGTCTGGATGCTATCCTTTTAGTTTCCACTGAGGGCAAATCGGAGTCATATCCGATTCACTTTCTAAGTAGATTATACACTAGGGTACTTGAAAAAACAAGTACCCTTTTTTAATCAATTCATATTATATCTCCAAAATCATTAGAATCCAAGCAAAGGAGAAGAACCCTCAATGACTCTTCTCCTTTAGGTTTTCTTTCGGAACACACCTTAGCTAAGTCATGGTAAACCTAAAACCTTTGTAGACCTCCACACAAACTGCTTCTTAGCACAGCTTGCGCTTCATCAGTCAAAACGTGCTTCTACCGCATAGGGTATATTAATCCTGTAACATATGCTACTGTCTTATAATATACCCTATCAACCCAAAAATCAACCAAAAACCAACACATGTTATTTTCAACATCTTCTTTTTCCTCAAAGAACTTTACCCTAGTAATAAATAAACTATCGATTCTATATTGCTATTTCAATTCCGCCTCCTTAAATTTTTCCAATCTGTAATGACGTTCATCATCCAATTCCTTAACACCATCCTTATAGTCATATCCAAATTTCGTATAAAATTCTGTTGCTGTAATGGATGCCGGTATCTCAATTCGATTTGCTCTTACATAAAACTCATCCTGTTCCAATGTACTTATAATTTTGCTTCCAATACCTTTTCCATGAAATTCCGGAAGAACAAAAATACACAAAAGTATGCTCTCTGCTTCACTACCCCAAAAACTTGAGATAGAACCTGTTCCAACAATTTTTTCTTCAAATTCAAAAACGTACATATGCGCATAACTTGCAACATTTAGGACCTTTTCTTCATCATAAACCTTTGCAAGCGTCTCCATCGCCGATAATCCATAATCTCTACTGTTAATCTCTAAGAAATTCCTGACAATAAGATTTCTGACTTCTTTAACATCCTCTTTTTTAAATCTTCTAGCCTTAACACGGTTCTTAACATAATCAACCGATTTCGAATTTTTGATTAAATCGTTCATTTTCTGCACCTCTTTCTTGTAAATATAAAAATCGTACCAACCAATACAATGTCTAGTGCGATATCACCAATCGAATAAGATGCAATATGTAAAATCTTCTCTTATATTCTAGTTTTATGCACTAGACTAAAAGACCTACACGTTATAACCTAATGCATTTACCCTGCATGTTTATAACTGTGTATGTCCGCAATACATGTACATATAACATCTTGAATATAAGTTCTGATTCATGTTGTCCTCTCCTCGTTTTTTTGTTAATATAACATCATTGATAACCCATGTCAACCAAATTCCAGCACAGATTATCCGCACACCATTTTAATTAAAATAAACCATCACAAAAACATTCAGGAGGATGCCACTATGAAGAAACGCTTACAGTTTTATCTGAACTACTACGAAACATTAACAACAAAAAAATCCCTGACCACCGCAGAGGCAGCCAGGGAACAAGAGCAATTGCTCATTCAAATTCAATTTTTTCAGCACGAACGTCTGATTCACTTAATCGTGACGGCACTTTTTGCACTGCTCACGATACTAAGTTTATTCGTCAGCCTCCTTCTTCCAAAGCAGCCGGTACTGCTTGCACTGGATGTATTATTCCTTGTGCTTTTAATTCCATACATCTTTCATTACTACCGCTTGGAAAACGGCGTGCAGAAGTTGTACGAATACTACGACAAACTTAGTTGCCGGTGAAACCGCCGTATGCTTTTCCGTCGTGCATAACAGCGCCTTTTCGCTTGGCAAGCTCAGAAACTGTCAAGATGTCATAATCATTTTTTACAAGCCATGGAAGAACCTTCTTCAGTGCCTCCACGGTAGTCGGGTGAATATCATGCATCAGAATAATGTCTCCATCTTTGACATTTTTCTTGATTTCCTTCATGATAGCTTTTGTATTTTTTGATTTCCAATCCAAAGTGTCGGTATTCCACAGCACCATCGGATGTTTTATTTTTTTTCGCATTTTAGCACTGATTGCACCATATGGCGGGCGCAGCAGTGTAATGTCGTAACCAACTAATTTCTTAACCAAATCAGCAGTCATATCATACTGTTTATTCACTTTTTTCATACTCAGTTTTGCTAAATTGGCATGATCCCACGTATGGTTTCCAATTTCACATCCCTGTGCTACTTCCTGTTTCAAAACTTCTGCGCCTTCCTTTACACGGGTTCCTACCACGAAAAAGGTCGCATGTGCCTGATACTGTTTTAATAAAGCAAGCACTTTTGGTGTATTTACTGTGCTTGGACCATCGTCAAACGATAAGGCAACCGCTTTCGAGCGAATCTTTGGCATAGGTGTCGGAATGGTCTGCGGCGCAAGTGTCGGAACTGCGGCAATTTCATTTGCAATCCCATCCGGCGCATAGGTTGCCTGTCCCTTTTCAGGAACTTTTGTCTGCTGTGACGCAGCACTTGCACTGTTCACTGCTGCCGTTGCCTGTGCCGTCTGTGTTACCGTAACACCGCTTCCACTCGCCACAGCCTGCCCTTTTGGCTGTTCATCATCACCAAACTCAGCCTGAACCAAGCAGACGGCGCCCACTGCAATCAGCACAATTACTGCAATGAGACAGACAATCCATCGACCTGACACTGCCTGTCCCATACTGCTTCGATATTTACTTCTGCTTGAATATGAACTGTTTCCTATATAGTTATCAGAGCCTTTAGAAAAACGGCTGCGCCTTCTTCTTCGTCTCTCGCGATTATTATAACCTTTCATGTAATTCATCTTTACACCTCATTCCGAGAGCAATTCCCTGCTCCCATTACGTAGCCCTAGTATAGCACTAATCTTTCGGCTTTTCAATAACGATTTTCCCTCCAATAAATTCCAGTTTAACTTTATTTCCATCCATTCCCATTTGTTCCAGCAGCTCGCTTGGAATCTGCACACGTCCGGCGCGGTCAAGAACAGCAAACTCTTCCTGCGTCTCTTCTTCCTGCCAGTCAATGTCCAAATGTTCCATGCGCTCGCGGTAATCATTTTTCATAATACGCTCACTGCTCGTTTTCCCATCGCGGATAGAAACAACACGATTTACCTTTTTTGCCAACTCTTTATCATGCGTTACAATGACAATCGTAAGTCCGAGTTTCTCATTTAACTTGCGGAACATTTCCAAAATGTCATCCGCAGTCTTTCGGTCAACGGCACCGGTTGGCTCATCCGCCAGTAACAGTTTCGGATTATTGGCAAGCGCAATTGCAATCGCAACTCTTTGCTGCTCACCACCGGAAAGCTGGCTTAATTTACTGTCCTTCCTGTGTCCAAGGCCCACCAGTTCCAGAAGTTCCAGTGCCCTTTTCTTTTTTTCCTCCTCAGAAACTGCCTTTTCTTTTTCTTCCACAAAAAGCATCGGTGTCATTACATTTTCCCACGCAGTCAAATAAGGAAGAAGATTTCTCGCATTGTTCTGCCACACAAAACCAACGGTACTTCTCTTATATTTAACCAGTTCATTTTCCGTCATTTGAAAAAGATTTTTGCCATCCACATACAGTTTACCCGCTGAAGGCCGATCTAATCCACCAATCATATTTAAAAATGTGGACTTACCGCTTCCGCTGTTTCCAATAATCGCCATAAGTTCTCCACGCTTCACGGTCAAATCCAGCCCTTGAAGCGCCAGCACTTCAATATCTTTGGTCTTGTAAATTTTAACCAGACTGTCACACTCAATCATCACATCGTCCGGCACATCCATCGTCTGTTCCGGATTTTCCATTGCAGATTCAGGACTTTTTATTTGTTTTACTTTGCTTATTTTTTCTTTTAAATTAATCTTCATCGGCAATCTCTCCATCCTCAATATGATAGATGCAGTCGGCAATCTCCATCAATCCGGTATCATGCGTCGTCATTACTATGGTTACTCCCTGTTTTTCAATCAGTTCCTTAAAAATCTTCATCACCTGAAGCCCGGTATTGCTGTCAAGCTCCGCCGTCGGCTCATCGGCAAAAATAATCTTTGGCTTGTGTGCAATCGCACGTGCAATCGCCACTCGCTGCTGCTCACCACCGGAAAGTTCCTGTGGCATATGATGCATACGGCTTCCGAGACCAACTAATTTCAGACATTCTTCCGTCCGCTTTCTCCTGTCCCCTTTGTATCGGGCGAGTCTGAGAACAAACTCAACATTTTCGTAGGCGGTCATCATCGGAATCAGTGCCACCGACTGAAAAACAAATCCAATCTGCGTTTTCCGCATCTGCTCTCTGTCATGTTCCGGCAAATCTTGAATCGGTTTTCCCTCAAACAAAATTTCACCGCTTTTCGGGTAATCAAGTGCACTCAAAAGATTCATCAGCGTCGTTTTACCGGAGCCGGAACGTCCTCGGAGCATCGTAAGTTTCCCGGTCGGAATCCGAATGTTAATGTTTTTCAAAACCACCAGCTCCTTGCCACCGGCAATCGGAAAGCTTTGAATCACATCTTTGGTTTCTATCATATTTTCCATTCTGACACCTCCCTAGTCTTCACCAAGCTTCAACGCCTGGGAAATATTAATCTTACTAATCAGCTTACCAAGAACTACCATGCAGATTACAATCACAATGCCGATGACGCTAAAGAGACGAATCATATCAAACGCCTTAAACACAACTGCAAGCGGTACCGTCTGGTCGGTTGATGCATAGAAAATCTGCACCAGTGGCACAAACAGAATGGATGACAAAACACCAAGTCCGGCACCAATCAGAATGGAAATTCCGGAACTGAAAATCTGTTCATTGATTAACATCTGAATAATCTCTTTTTTTGTCATGCCCATCGCACGGAACACACCAAAAAGCAATTCCCTCTGCCGGATTGACAAAATCCAGTAAATCAAAAATCCGGTACTGCACAAAATCAAGATAATGATAAAACTCATCGTCAAAATACCATTGGTTCCTTGGAACAGTGCATCGTTTTTTACGTCTACCAGTTTGGATGCCACATCCTCAAACACCGTATATTCGATGCCGTTTTTCTTCGCATAATCGTAAATAAATTTCGAAGAACCGTTGGTCTGAATCCATACCTGATACGGCTTCACGCCAAGTGTCTGCTGAACCGGTGCCAGATTGGCAACAATCAGATAATGATCCGTTGTCACAAGCGTATCCTGCTGATTTAGTTCATGCGTCTGCTTCACATAACTTGGAAAATAATCAAAAAACCCATACACAACTCCTGTCATTTCTTTTTTATCTTTTGTTGTATAGGTTACTTTATCCCCCAGCTTGACGCCCATTTTTTTCTGAAAATTCATGCTCAGAAGAATGGCATCCGGATTACCCGCCATTGCATTCAAATAATTGTTCAAATGCGTCGGCAAAAGTGTCGAATCAAAATCACTTACCGTCAAGCCAAAATTTTTCGTGTCAATTGCCATCAACGAAGTTTCTGTTTCATTGTCACTCATTTTTTTGCCAAGTGATGTAGAAATCTCATCCTCACAGTAAACTTTCGTTGCATGTTTTACACCTTTCATGCTCTCATAGGTTGAAAAATCCGGCTCCGTATAGGATACTTCCTTATCCGGATTATCCGCAAGGAACGCTTCGTTGCTCTCCCATTGCTCTTTAAGAACAAGTGTTGCTCCCGTTTCATACCGGATATTACTCTCCGAATTGGAAAGAATCGTCCGCGCCACCGTTGCGTTAAAAATACCAAGTGCAACCGTCAGCATCAAAAAGACCATCATAAAGCTCTGTTTTCCCTTTGTTCTCAAAATCTGTAAAAACGAAGCGAAAAATGCCGGTTTCCAGCGTTTTTTCCCAATCAGATAAACAAGTTTAATCAAAAGCGGCTGGATGCGCAGCGCTACCAGACTGGCACTGATGATAAACAGCGAAGAACAAATAAACAAAAACGGGTCTAACGATTCTCCTTCTAACATCTGCGTCATAAGACTTTCCTTCTGCTCTGTAAAATTATACAAGCCATACAGAGAAATCACGAGCAGTATCACATCCATATATACTCTCTGGAAAATGTTTTTATGCTTTTTGTTTTTGTTTCTTTTTACATTAACAATCGTAACATTGGCGTCGCGGAAGACCGGTAACACCATGAAAGCAATGGATATAAGCATCGCACCAAGCATATACAAAAATACCGAAGTGCCAAGCGTGATATGTAATGTTTTTCTTTGAATAAATTCCAAAAATCCATTCGTTGAGCCAAGTGCTTTACATAGGAAATAGCCAAGCGGCAGTCCCACAACAGCACTCATTGCGGACAAAATAACGGACTGCAAAAAATAGATCAGTATAATCTGTTTCTTACTCGAACCACGGCTTTTTAGCAGAGCAATTTCATTTTGTTCCAAATCTAACATCTGTCTGGAAATCATAAAAATGAAAGCCAGCAAAAGCGCCAGTACCGGGAACTGTAAAATAAGAAGTGTTGTGCGCACTTTCTTTGCAGATGTCTGGTATTCACGGAGAACCTCCAAGTAAGCCGGCTCATCAATTTTACAATTATATGCATCCGATGTTTCCTGCATCATATCTTCCGTTTCGCTTACGAACGAATCAATCTGCTCAGCAGCCAGTTCTTTGTAATCGAAAACCAACGACCATGTGGTGGTCATTACAAAAGACTGTTTCTTTAAGTTTATAAAATCACTTTCAAATACTTTTGGTGAAATAAACAAATCCATATAATAATCGGACGGAGACTGTACCCAGTAGGTATCATCTGCCTCTTTATTTGTAAACACACCAACAATTTTTACTCGGATGGCATTGCCCTTAGCATCCATAAAACGGTTGAGCTCAATGATGTCGCCCACCATGATATCTAATTTGCTCATACATTTTTGGGAAACAATTGCCTCCAATGCGCCATCTGCACCCACTTTATCCTGATACATTTTTCCGGACAACATCGTGCTGTGTTTCTCCAGTTCCGACAAACTGCTGATTTTAATTGTCTTTGTCATGTCATCTTTATTGCGGGTTCCTACATAGTGTCCTCTGGTTTTGGACGACTCGTTATATGTCACAAAATAGTTTTGCTCCACATCAAGACGGTCTGCTGCACCGGCAGCCTCATCCTTCATGCTCTGATATTCCTTTTCCTGTCCATCCTGCCCTTTCATATTTGCCTCAAAAGTAATCACACCCGGGTTTTGATTCTCCTCTTGAATATACTCATCCAGTTTTGAGGACAATGTTTTCTGCAGTGCCGCTCCCTGATACATTGGATTGCTGCAGGCAATGGCAATCAACAAAATATTACCGATTAAAAGACTTACAACCATCCATTTTTTATGGAGAAGTTTCTGCTTGATAAAATGAATCATAACGACTTACCTCTCCTTTCTACTTTGATATAATCGCCAGCGTCTGGCCTTCTTCCAGACCTTGGTTTACCAAATACGTTTTTTCCTGTTTATAGTTACTAACAATATAGCGTTTATGTAATTTGCCGTTTTCTACAAGATAAACAAAATTCTTGATTTCCTCATTCTCCGTTTCCTCATATACGGCATCCGCATCGACAAGTAAGGCATCCTCAATTTTCAAACTCACTCCTGTGATGTAAATGTTATATTTTGAAAATTGGTAGGATTCTCTATCTTTCTTAGAAAGACGAATTAACTGAGCACCGCCGCTTTCATTTTGCTGCTCACCGTCATTGTCATTTCCATCCTGCAAGTCCTGCTGCAAATTATCGGTCGAAATCACTTTGCCTTTTAAGTGATATTTAATACTATCAAGTGTTGCTCCCAAACCAACATCTACCGTCATGTTATACCGCAGACCGGAAGCATCTTCTGCACTTAACAGAAAATCTTTTTTATCACGAATCAGCATAATATTTTCACCGGACGCCTCATCACCGATAGAATCCGTTATCTCTGCAACTGTTCCGCTGTATGGAGACGTAAGTGTAGCAGATTTCCGTTTTTGTACCAAATCGTTATAATCTTTCTCTTTTTTCTGAATGGATTTCCCCTGCTTCTGCAAATCTTTGTACTCACTTTTTAACTTACTTAACTGCAGCACTGCCAGTTTTTTTTCGGTTGCATCCGTGAGCGTTTTTATTGTTCTTTCCTGCTGCAGTACTTCGTTTCTCTTGCTCTTTAGGTTCACGTCATACTCAGACCTTGCCTGTTCCGTTTCCAGCTTTTTCTTTTTTAACTTTGTATCTGAAATCTTTACGTGATAGGTGGCAAGTTTTTGTCCTTTCACAACCTTTTGTCCATTCTTTACCAAAATCTTATCCAAATAGGCATTGGAATCTTTAATCGTTACCGCTTTATCATTCTGATAAACCAGGCTGGCTGTCGCCGAAATTTTCTCTTCGTAGGTGCCTTTTTTCACCTTCGTCGTTTTATAATGCTCTTGTTCCTTTTTGTTTTTATCTCCTTGATACAGCATTACTTTAGACTTCTGCTGCTCACTGCTTCCACAGGCGGTAATCACCATACACAAACCAAGGAGAATTGCCAGATTTTTAATCCTGCACATAAACAACATCTCCTTCCTTTAATCCTGACGTAATCTGTGTATACGCATCCGTCTTTGTCCCAAGCGTCACTTTCACTTTCTTTTTCGCATCTCCATCCATACGGTATACATAATGCTCGCTTTTTGCTTTAAAAACTGCATTGCTCGGTACAACCAAAGCGTCCTCTGTGGCATTGTTGTAAAACTCCAGCGTCACCGAATCACCAACCGAAACATTCGCATCTTTTTCATAACCAAAATAGGTACTTGTCGGGAGATTTCCCATCTCCACATCCATCTGTGAAACGTCCTGCTCCTGTGCCGTAACTTTATATTTTTTCCCGTTAATCACTGCCTGATATCCGCTCGCGCGGTCTAACACCGAAGAACCAATGTATTCGGTGCGAATCTGTGTTTTATCCATATCAGCAATTGTAATCACCGAAACACCGCCTGTCACAAAATCTCCGGGTGCCAGATTTTTGGCAATTACTTCTCCATTTACCGGGGAATACAGCCGGTTCAATTTGCTTGTTTTTTTCGCATTTGCAATATCACTTTTTAATTCACCGATGTACTGTTTCTGCGTCTGTTTCTGCAATTTCAACCGTAATCTTTCCGTTTTGATTTCTTCCTGTTTCTGCACAATCTGCTTGCCGAGATTTTTCTTGTCTTTCGCATTTTTCGCCTGTTTTTTCTGCTTTTGCACCGATTTTAATTCGATGTTTAACTGCTCGATTTTACTCTGAGAAGAGGTATTTGTCTCCGCATTTTCTGCAATCTGAGATTTTAACTCTTTCTGCAAATCTTTCACCGTCGACTCCGAACCGGTAAGTGTAGCCAAAAGCTGACCCTTCTTTACCTTGTCGCCAACTTCTACTTTCACGGCACCAGCCTGCCCCGAATTTGCAAAATAAGCGCCTACCATATCCGGCACTACCTCGCCGGAATAGGAATTCACACTGCTTAAATTCATTTTCTTTACTTTTGCCGTATCCACATCAACGCCGACCGGGTCTTTGAGTTTTGGCACATTCGCTGTCGATTCCTGTCTGCCACAGCCAGAAAATCCCATCAGCGATAAAATCAAAAGCCCCATCACCAATACACGATACTTTTGCACTTTACAATTCATGGTTTCCTCCCTTTTTGCAAAACAATCCATTAGTTTGTCAATATCTGCTCGTTTTCTTTTAATCCGCCGGTAATTTCGATTTCATTTTGAATCTGTTCTCCGGTTGTGACTTCTCTCGTTTCCTTTACTCCCTCTTTTCCCTCTATGTATACAACTTTTTTGCTTCCCATATCAAAAACAAGTGCTGACGGAACATAAAGAACATTTTTCTTTTCTTTCAAAACCAAATCTACCGTTCCTGTCACTGCATTTTTCAAAGCCAATTCCTGCTTCGGAACAAAATAAATCTGTTTCCCTTTTCCTTTTTTCACCGTGGTCTTGTACTGCTGCCCCATAACCATGACAGTTGCCTCACTCCCCTGTGAAAAACGGGACGTATATTCGGTTTTACAGGAAAAACGGTTCTTCTTCGCCGCCCTTATCGTGACAAGTAGATTTTCCTGATTTGCATAACCGCCCTCAAGCGATTTTTCTACAAATGTCACCGTTCCGCTAATCGGCGCCTTCAAAGATGCTTCCCGTATCGTTTCCTCTAAACTTTGAATATCTAATTTTGCTAATTCTAAACTTGACCGGCAGTTCTTAATCTGCGCATCGTACTGTGTCTTTACATTTTCTTTTTCTTCTTTACTGCCACCTGTACGATTTAACTGTTCTAACTCTCTCTGCCGCATCTGTTTTGCCTGGCTAATCTGAAGGGTAAGCGTACTGACCTGACGTTTACCGGTCTTTAGCGACTCTTCTTCATCCTCCAGATATTCCTGTAAAAGGACATCACCTTTTTTTACGTGCTGCCCTTTGGAAACACATATTTTTTTGATGCGGATACCGTCATCCGTACCATACACATTGGATTTTTTCGTACCTTCATACCGAACGGCAATGGATTCGCTTTGAACCATATCTCCCCTCGTAACGGTATATTTTCCTACATTTTCATCACTGTACTCTTTTACTAACGGTGCTGCATCAAACTCTTCTTCTGTTGGCAGAATACCGCATCCACACATCATACAAGCTGCTATCCCTATACATAACAAACGGCTGCCCCTTCTCATATCCTTCATCCTTTCTTATTTTCGTCCCCCGGCTCCCAGGCATCATCCCATGCCTTGCAGTAACATTCTGTCTCCGTCGGCAACTGCTTTTTCGCAAGCCGTCCGGCACAGAACCGTTTCACCATGCGGTAAATAACGGCAAACACCGGAACTGCACAAATCATACCTAAAACTCCAAACAAGGAGCCAAAGAATAAAATGGAAAATAAAATCCAAAAACTCTTTAAGCCAATGGAATCACCAAGAATTTTCGGTCCTAATACATTTCCATCAAACTGCATTAAAATGATAATCAAAATCAAGAACAAAACACCTTTGCTCGGACTTGCAATAAAAACCAGCACCGCACTCGGAATAATACCGATGTACTGGCCAAAAAACGGAATGATGTTTGTCACACCAATTAACACGCTTATCAAAATGGTGTACGGAATTCCCGCAATGTTCATAATGATAAATGTCAATACACCAACAATCAGGGAATCAATAATTTTTCCGCTGATAAATTTTGCAAAAACACCATGCGTTTCGCTTAACACAGACAACACGCTTCCCGCTCTTTTTGCCGGCAGAACCGCAAAAATCAGTTTTTTCGCCTGAGCACAGAAGTTTTCTTTTCCTGCCATCAGATAAATGGAAATGATAAGCCCGATAAAAAAGTCAACCAAAACACTGGTTGCATCCATAACACCGTCGGTAATTGCCCCCAAAAACTTATCACTATTTGGAAGCAAATCATTTTGCAGCCAATCTAACAATTTATCAAATATATCTTTAGAGGATTTCGTAAAATAATCCGCAAATTCCGGATTCGATTTAAAAATATGAGTACCCCAGTTCTTCACATTGTTATAATACTCCGGCATACTCTTTGCCAGCCCGGTGATACTGTCAATAATCTCCGGTATTACTAACATCATAATTCCAAATACAACAAATATCGCCAGAAGAAGTACAAAAAACACGGAACATCCCCTCGCAACATTTGATGCTTTTTTCTTTTTCCCCTTAAAAATTTTACTCCACAACGGAATAAATATATAACGATCCGATTTATTCACAAGCGGACTGAGAAGATACGCAATCACAACGCCTATGTACACCGGCATCAATGCCGAATTAAGCGCACCGAATATTTTCCCAAGCCCCGTCAAATTACTCGTTATTGCATAAACGATCAACGCTGCCACAATCACAAAAAATCCCGTGAGTCCGGCGTACCAATACTTTTCCAATTCCTTTCCCGGTCGTTTCAAACAAGTTCACCACTTTCTATAAACTCTTATTCACTATATGCCAAACCAACAAGGGGTATCAGCCAAACGACACCCCTTTGCCCCTTTGGAAAACATTGTATCACAACCGCTTTTTCAAGTAAATGTACAAAACGATAAAAACGTGGATATTTTACATCATTTCATTTTTGATTTAAAAACAAGGCTTGCCAGATATCCCATAATTAATGCACCGGAAATACCGACCGCTGCACTTTCTAATCCCCCATAAAAAGTACCGATAAATCCCTGCTTGTCAACTGCCTCTTTAACGCCCTTAAACAGCAGATGCCCAAATCCAATCAGCGGCACGGATGCGCCGGATTTTGCCCAGTCAGCAAATGGCTCATATAGTCCGAAGAAACTTAAAATAGCACCTGCACAGACAAGTCCTACCATAATTCGTCCCGGGAGCAGTTTCGTATTATCCATAATAACCTGCACAATCGCACAAATTGCACCGCCAATCAAAAACGCTGTTACATAGTCCATTCTCCCACCCCCTTTCCGGAGCCGGAAATTCCCTCCAGCATAACTGCATGGGCAATGCCCGGTATCGAATTCCCCTCGTTAAAACTTACTGTAGATAACAGCGCACCGGTCGGAACAAACAGCACCCTTTTCCACTCTTTCTTTTTCATTTTCTGAAGAATATATCCACAAAGTGTTATCGCACTGCATCCGCACCCACTGCCGCCGGCATTGGTTCCCTGCTCTTTATTGTAATAAATTTCGGTACCGCAGTCGAAGTGCTGTTTTTCAATGTCGTAGCCATAGCCCCGCAGCATATCAATCAAAATTCTCTGTCCAATGGTTCCCAAATCGCCGGTCACAATGCAGTCATAATAATCCGGTCCGATTCCCATATCTTTAAAGTTATGAAGAATGGCATCGCAGGCAGCCGGTGCCATACAGGCTCCCATATTCATGCTGTCTTTAATTCCATAATCGGTTATCGTTCCTGTTGTAATCCCCGTCACTTCCACATAACCGGTCTCTTTGCGTTTCCATTTTGCCCGTGAAGATGCTAAAACCACTGCACCACTGCCCGTCACCGTCCACGTTGCAGAATACGGACGCTGGCTGCCATAGGCAAGCGGATAACGGAACTGTTTCTCCGCACTGGCAAAATGACTTGAGGTTAATGCGACCACATAATCGGCAAACTCTCCATCAATGAGCATTGCTCCAATCGCCAGAGACTCTCCCATCGTTGAACATGCACCATATACACCAAACATCGGGATATTGAAATTCATGATACCAAAAGAAGTGGCAATTAACTGTCCAAGCAAATCTCCTGCCACTAAATAACGGATTTCCTGCGGCTCTAGCCCCGCTTTTCTCAGTGCAATCCGGGTCGCCAGCTGCTGCATTTTGCTCTCCGCTTCCTCCCACGTTTTTCCGCCAAACAAAGGGTCTTCCTCAACCATGTCAAAACACTTGCCAAAAGCACCGTTTCCTTCTTTTTCCCCGGCAACACTGCCCGCACCAATGATAATCGGCGGTCTGGAAAATAAAACGCTCCTTTTGCCTACCATTTTTTTCTCATTCATAACCATGTATCCTTTCCGCTTAACTTAGGATTTAGTATGGTTTATGGATTTATTCTTTATACATTTGAGATTAAAATTCTGTGCGACCTTCTAAAAGATAATCATAAGAAGTTTCGAGTACACGAGTCAATTGCATTAACGTATCAACAGAAAAACCAAGGCCTTGCTTTTCAATTTGAAAAATAAATTTAGGCGAAATCCCTGACATATCCGCCAAATCACCTCTGCTAAGCCCCTTTTTCTTTCTCACCTCTTGGATTCTCAATCCAATTTCCTGATTCATTCTTTTTTCCTCCTTCTTTTCTTCACCAAAGCAAAGACATGCTATTTTATCATTCCCCGAAAAAGCCTATATTCTTTTTTCATAACGCATCCTTTTTATGGCATGAAAGCATTATTATTTTCCAATTTCATAAAAATCTATGCGTTTATTCTAAAAAATCTTGCACTTATGCATATTTGTCCATTTTGAAAACCTATCACTTTATACTGCTTTTGAAGTGGAACGGTGGGGAAGGCGCAGCGCTAAAGGAATCTATGCAGAAAGGAGATACTCATTCATGAAAAAGTTTAATAAATCTTTTTTGTACAAAATCAGCTCTTTATGTATCGCTCTTGGCGGTCTTATCTATGCACAGGGAATGTGCATGATGTTTTTTGGAGAGCCTGACTTCAAAGAAGTAAAAGAAGATTAAGAAAAAAGGCTGCAAGTCACTTTCGATTTGCAGCCTTTTTACAATTTACAAATCCCCCCTCTTCATGATTTCATATAACGAAGATAACATAAGATACACTTTTCCCAGTTGATTTGGTTCAAATTTTTCTATCAACTCTATAATTTCATTTTCATAAGGAAACTCCGTATGCCCTCTAAGCAGATAATCACAGGATGAATCCAGTGCTTTGGTCAGCTTTAACAATATGTCTACCGAGAAGCCTGTGTGCTGCCGTTCAATCTGGAAAATATATTTTTCCGATACTCCCGACATCATGGACAAGGTATCTCTTGTATATCCTTTGTCCAGTCTCACGTGTCGTATTCTCTCTCCAACCTCTTTGTCCATTGTAAATTCCTCCCTTTTCTTTATTTAGAGATGAAATATTTTATCATTTATAAAGAAATGAGTGTTTTTATTTTCATAACGTATTTATTTTCTTGCACAAAAGCAATTTTCTTATCCTTTTTCTACTATATGACGCTTTTATTCCGTGCAGTATTTACACTTACGCATATTTTTCCTCTTCCAATTTTTTCTTTTCTATACTGGCTTGCAAAAGGAGGGAACAGCATGAGTGTCTATGATAAATCGCTGGAACAAATTCAAAGTTCCTATCAGTTTACAGACTTGGAAATGGCAAAAATGGACTACACATTAAAAGTGTTCGCCTATGAGTTATCAAAGCTCGTTTTCTTTTTCGTATTTTTCGCTGTCATCGGAAAATTTTCAGAATTTGCAGTTTGCTTAGTTGCTTTATTGCCGTTTCGCTGGATTTCCGGCGGTATTCATCTGAAACATTATTGGAGTTGTTTTATTTTCAGTTTTTGCTTTTTTGCTGTTATTTTGTTCATGGGTGAAATGTTTACACTTCCCCTATATGCACAAATCAGTTTGTTTGTTTTAAGCAATTTACTTCTCTTTTTTATCGGACCTGTTCCCTCTGCCAAAAGAAAGGTAATGACAAAAAAACAGTATACAAATAAGCGTTTTTTGTCTTCTTTAATTCTTTTGGTTTACACCATTCTTTATTTTGCCTTGCAAAATGTGCCCCATCGCTCTGTCGTTTTTTGGAGCATCATTTTACAAATTATACAATTAATTTGTGCCAAGTTGACACGGAAAGGAGAGATATATGAAAAAGATTAACAAATCATTCTTGTACAAGTTTAGTTCCTTGTGCATCGCTTTGGGCGGTATAATTTTTTACCATGGTCCATGCTTAATGTTCTTTGGTGAACCTGAATTTAAAGAAAAATAAAAAAAAGGCTACAAATCATCTATTTGCGATTTGTAGCTTTTTTTCTAAATCACAATCCACAGTTCGAAACAATCACTCCCATCCCTTTGTCCATTCTGAACAATTAAATCACCCTTATTTTTATGAACCAGTATCTTGACATCATAGAGTCCGATTCCACGCCCTTCACCTTTTGTACTATATCCATACTCAAATAATTGCTCTAGTTCATCTTGGCTTTTCTTATAATAAGCATTTGCAATATAGATTGATACCTTTCCCGCATTTCCCTTTTGTTCTTGTATTTCAATCCACATCTTCTTTTGTCCATCAAATTCTTCCTCCGCTTCAATTGCATTATCAAGCAAAGTACCTAAAATCTGTACCCAGATAACATCAGAAACACCTCTATGCAGCATACTACACGAAAAAATCGTATGAACTTCAATCCCCTCTTCAATCGCTTCATTAATTTTCTCATATATTAATGCCACCACCGCTGGCTCTTCCAAAACAATTGCATCCGTTGGCAGTTCGTAATCCCATATTCTTCCTAGAAATTCCTTCTGCTTCGCAACTAATTCGTCGTAATTGTCATATAAGCGATACATCCCAAACGCTGTATCAAACTGATTCTTAACTTTATGCTGTCTCCTCCGAATTTGCGAAATAATCTCGGTAAAGCTTTCCAAATACTTTTTACGCAATTGATTTTCAATTTTATTTTTCTGTATTTTTGATATCAAAAACCACATAACCAAAATACAAACTGTAATGTAAAAATATTCCGCTACGACCAATTCTTTAAATGCTCGAAGCACAACAACTGGGGCAAAAATCATTAAACTCAAAAACGCAACAAAGAAATATGAGACATCCCAGCGCTCAAAAAGCCCCATAAGCCTATAAATTTTTAGTTTTGACAAGAGTGCGCTTACAACCACTAACAGCGTAGATGATATTGCCTCTAACCAGCCATCTGCCAAATCAAGAGGCACAAAATAATAAACTCCCTGAGACAGTAACAATTCAACAACACCAAGTATTATTAAGCCCATTACACACATAGCCAGTGTCTTTACAATTCCATCATGATAACACCAATAAATGTATGCATATAATAAAACATATCCAATCACAGAACATATCTGAGGCAACCCAAAATACATAAAAGCTGCATAATATAACATATTTCCTAAGAAGTATACCCCTGCCTTTTTAGGTTCTATGTGATACTGTTCATCTCCCAGAGCTTTCACCACCAAAACAATCCCGACCCATTCCATCAATGTTATATAGATCCAAAGCCAGCTCATCATCTCATCCTTTGCAATTCTTCAATTTCATCTAAAAATTGTTTCTTCATTCTTGTTCCAATTTCTATGAGTTCGTCCCGTCCGCGCAGTTTCACATAGCGGTTCACGGGATCCACATACTCCAAATAGGCGTAGTTCACCGCAATTCCTTTGGTTGGAATCAAAAATTTCTGTGTTCTAATTTGTTTTAAAAAGTGATTTAGGGATAGATTTGGAATTTCTAACTCATCATCCGTCTTAATAATATATAACTTCTTATGTCTGCTGGAAAGCATAACAATATCCTTTTCATGCACAGCGTAAGAAACTTTATCTTTTCTAACAAAACAGACGGCATCCTCCAAAACTGTACTGTGCATTTTACGGAATGCCTGCATGACGACCTTACGGACACGACTTTCTTGAATTGGTTTTTCTATATAATCATAACAATGTATCTTTCGTAAAAGTTCTGCCTCAAGCCCAATCAGGCTTGTTACAAAAATAATATCCACACCAAAATATTCTTCCTGCTGCCTTACATACTCTGCAAACTTTATCCCTGAAAAATCATTTGCAACTTGTGGTTTTAATATAATATCTACAAAGAATAAATCAATATGATTTTCCATCATACATGCAAGAGCAGGTCCCACCTCAGAAAATGCATACGCTGTAATTGCATCATCACATGATTCCACAATACGCTTCAATGCAGTTCTTGTGGTTTCCATATCCTCCAAAATAAGTACCTTTTTTCGCATCACATATTCTCCTACAACATTTCTTCAACATAAGAAATAAGTCGGGCAAGAATAAGTTTTTTCTCCACACGACTTGCCGTAAGCCAAAGCTGCCGCAAATGATTGTCAAAATCCGGCTTATTACCTGTTAAAAGATAAGTGATATCAATCTCATATTTATCATACAACATCTGTGCTTTATCAGAAGTTAATAAGGAGCAGCCCGTCTCAATTTTACGATATGTATTCACATCCCAGTGCATTTCTTCTGCAAATTCTTTTTGAGTCATATGCATCGATAAACGGAATCCTTTCAACCTTTCACCAACAGCTTTCTTAGAAAAGCTCTCCTTCAAAAGAAAACACCACCTTTAACCTTCTTTTTCCTATATTTTATCAATGTGTTTTCCCTTTGTAACTGCACTTTATATTCCGTTTTATCGTATTTATTTTACTATCCGAGAGCCACATCAAGAACCATCATCAGCGTAAAACCAACCGCCACACCGATGGTTGCTATATTGGTATGCTCCCCCATTTGTGATTCCGGAATTAATTCTTCCACTACAACATAAATCATAGCACCTGCCGCAAATGACAGAAAATAAGGAAGAAATGGAACAATGATACCGGTTAGTAAAATTGTGAGCAGCGCTCCCACCGGTTCAACAAGCCCGGACAACACACCATACAGAAAAGCCCTCTTTTTCGACACACCAAGACTGCAAAGAGGCATAGAAATAATTGCTCCTTCCGGAAAGTTTTGAATTGCGATTCCAAGCGCCAGGGTAAAAGCACCCGAAAGTGTAATTCCTGTATTGCCAATCAGCACTCCCGCAAATGTAACACCGACTGCCATTCCTTCCGGAATATTATGCAGTGTCACCGCCAGCACAAGCATGGCTGCCTTCCCAAGTTTCGTTTTCGGTCCCTCCGGCTTATCACTATCCAAATGAAGATGTGGAATCACACTGTCTAACAATAACAAGAATATCATGCCAAGCAAAAAACCGACACACGCAGGAATCCACGCTCATAACACCGGCGGCAAATCCCAAAAGCATTTTCTCCAACTTTTGATTCATACTTCCCTTCATGAAAAATACCATGCCTGCTCCCAATGTTGTTCCCAGAAAAGGAATCATTAATCCAGAAAAAATCATCAATTACCTCCTTGTTTTCCGACAACAAACCATCCTTTGGTTATCTTATTGATATGCCAAAAAAGCTCGTCTTGTTATCCATGTGTGTTCGTTATCGCCCACAGTATATCACAACGAGGGGGGGCTGTAAAATGCTTCCTTGGAAATATTTCTTTATTATTGACCCCATCTCCATTCTCCGATATACTTAAATAAACATAGGAGGGATTCACATGAAGACTACATCAAGAACCATTTCACAAATTGTCCGGGCGCATACGCTTACCTATTTCAACTTGCTGAATGTAATTTTAGCAGGTTTTATCATTCTCTCCGGACAATATAAAAATATGCTTTTTATGGGAATTGTCATTTCCAATTCTTTGATTGGAATTATTCAGGAATGTAAGGTAAAATCCCTCATTGATAAGCTTTCCGTAATCACAGCAACAAAAGCAAGAAAACTTGCAGCCGATGGCACAATCACAGAAATTCCGATTGAATCTCTGGCAGTTTCCGACACCATACACATTATGACAGGCGACCAGATTGTCGCAGATGGTGAAGTTCTTACCTCGGATGGATTAGAAGTCAATGAATCGCACCTGACCGGCGAGTCCATTCCGGTATTTAAAAAGCCGGGTGACTTTCTCTATTCCGGCAGTTTCATTGTAGCGGGTTCCGGCACGGCAAAAGTTTTGAAATCCGTTGAAGACAGTTATGCAGCCAAATTAACGAAAAAGGCACAGACGAAACGTCGGGCAACGTCTGAAATGCAGGATGCCATTAAGCGAATTATACGCTATGTTAGTTTTGCCATTGTACCAATTGGTGCTGCCCTTTTCTGTATTCAGTATTTCCGTGCGGACGACACCTTATCAAATGCTCTGGTAAGTACGGTTGCCGGTGTTCTTGGCATGATTCCGGAAGGACTGGTACTCTTAACCAGTGTTTCCTTTATTCTAGGCGTAGGACGCCTTGCGAGAAAAAAAGCACTGGTGCAGGAAATGGAAGCAATTGAGGCGTTAGCCCGCGTAAATGTATTATGTTTAGATAAAACCGGAACGATTACCACCGGCGAACTGACCGTTGATGAAGTAATTCCTTTCGGTGTGGACAAAGAAATGATTCACGATATCATGGGGACACTTGTCTATGCATTTACTGAAACAAATGCCACAAGCACGGCACTACAGGCTTTTTTCAAAGAAACTGATACATATTCGGTAACTGACAGTGTTCCATTTAGTTCCCGACGCAAATTTATGGGAATCCAAACGAAAGACAAATGTTTTCTTCTTGGTGCTCCGGATTATCTCACAAAAGATGACGAAATATTAAAAAAAGCAGCCACTTACTCCAATGAAGGACTTCGTGTACTGCTGCTTGGTTCGTGCCAAAAATTATACAAGGATGCAAAAGAAATCGAGGAATTCACCCCACTTTCTCTTATTGTACTCTCTGACTGCGTAAAAGAGGATGCACTCGATACATTCGCCTTTTTTGCAAAACAAGGTGTAGCAGTCAAAGTCATTTCCGGCGACGATCCGGTTACTGTTTCATACATTGCAAGACTTGCCGGAATACCGGGGGCAGATGCATATATCGATGCCGGAACACTTCCGGATGATATCGATGAGCTTTGTAAAATAGCACCAAAATACAGCGTATTTGGGCGCGTTACACCGGAAAAGAAGCAGGCACTCGTTCACGCCTTCCAAAACGCCGGACATGTTGTCGGTATGGTGGGCGATGGCATTAACGATGTTCTCGCACTCAAAGATGCTGACTGTGGAATTGCCATGGCAAACGGAGCGGACGCTGCAAAACAATGTGCACACATTGTGCTGATGGATTCCAATTTCGCCTCTATGGAAAATATCGTAAAAGAAGGACGAACTACCATTGCCAACATTGAGCGTGTCAGTGCGCTCTATCTGACAAAGACAATTTACTCCGTCCTTCTGTGTACCATATTTATTATTATTGGAAAATCCTATCCGTTCATTCCGATTCAGCTCAGCTTAATTGGTGCTACGGCAATCGGAATTCCAAGTTTCTTTCTTGCCCTCGAAAAACACGAAGAGCCGACAACAACCGGATTCTTACGCCATGTCCTGCGTATTTCGCTTCCTGCCGCACTCATTTTGTGTGTCGGAATTTGCGCCATCCAGTTTTTGTCCCTTCGTTTTGGTTTTACAACAGCATTTCATCAGACGCTGAATCTGTTAGCCGGTGGCGTTGTCTCCCTCGGTGTCGTAGCACGCGTCTGCCACCCATGGACAAAGCGCAGAACGCTTTTATTCACCCTAATGACAATTATTTTCGTTTGCGCCATCCTTGTCGCACCACACTTTTTCGGAGTCTTGTCCCTGCGGGAATTTATCCATGTAATATCATTCATATAAGAACAGGTTCTTCCTCTAACAAACAGATCGCCTGTGCCGATATGCCCTGACCGCTTCCGGTGAAACCAAGCCCTTCTTCCGTTGTTGCCTTAATGTTAATCCGGGAAACATCTACACACAAAGCTTTCGCTACATTTTCACGCATTGATTCAATATACGGACGCATCTTCGGTTTCTGTGCAATAATGGTTGCATCCACATTTCCAACAACATATCCCGCCTCTTTCACTTTGCCACGGACACACTCTAACAGCCACAGACTGTCTGCGCCACGATATTTCTCATCATTGTCCGGAAAATGTTTGCCAATGTCACCAAGAGCAGCCGCACCGAGCAGAGCATCCATAATCGCATGCAGTAAAACATCCGCATCCGAATGACCTAAAAGTCCCAGTTCATAATCGATCGTCACACCACCAAGAATCAATTCTCTATTTTCCACCAAGCGGTGCACATCATATCCCATTCCAATCCTCATCGTGTCTTACCTCACTTTCTTCTCATGCTATGTCAAGATATACAAAAGACCTCCGAAGTTACCTTCGGAGGTCTGTAGTAGCGGGAAAGGGATTCGAACCCCCGACACCACGGGTATGAACCGTGTGCTCTCGCCAACTGAGCTATCCCGCCATCTAAACTGCCAAGACGAAACTGTCTTGACATATATAAAAACTTTTCACAATTGAAAAGTTCAATGGGACCTACAGGGCTCGAACCTGTGACCCTCTGCTTGTAAGGCAGATGCTCTCCCAGCTGAGCTAAGATCCCATGCGTCACTCACAGCGACTTCTTCATTATACCAAAAACATCCATTTTGTCAACACTTTTTTTCAAAAAAATTATACTTTTTCTTGACGCTCCCTACACATATCATGTACAATATGGATTGGACTTATCCAACAATTGTTTATTATTAGGAGAAATATTATGTTTGTAAAATATCTGATTTTGTTTTTCATTTCCATGGTACCTATTGTTGAACTGCGTGGTGCCATCCCTTATTCCGTTGTTTTCGGACTGCCGCTTATACCATCTTACATCATTTGTGTAATTGGTAATATGCTGCCGGTTCCTTTTATCTACCTTTTCGCAAGAAAAATTTTGATTTGGGGTTCCAATAAAAAGGGCATTGGCAAGTTCTTCCGATTCTGCTTGGAAAAAGGCGAAAAGGGCGGACAGAAATTAAAAGAAAAAGCAGGACGAGGTACATTCGTCGCACTGTTTCTCTTTGTTGGTGTTCCGCTGCCCGGCACCGGTGCATGGACCGGTACACTCGCTGCCAGTCTTCTCGATATGGATTTTAAATCCTCAATTTTAGCATGCATGGGTGGCGTACTGCTTGCCGGAGTTATTATGGCTGTTGTCAGCACCGGCGTATTCAGCGCAATTTTAGCACTTTTTTAGTAAGGCATTTCACACATACGAAAATCTATTTTCCCATCTTCACGAATTTCCATCACCGTATAGGTGGGAATTTTATTATCCTGTCTCGGTTTTGAAATGCTCCCCGGATTCAAAAGAATCAAATCATCGGTTTTCTCTAAATACGGCACATGCGTATGTCCAAACATAACAATATCGGCATGATTTTGCAGCCCAAAGTAGCGCAGAGCGTCCGGTGCCCCGCCATACGAAAGATAGCGGTGTCCATGACACATCGCAATGCGCTTGCCGCCGAATTCAATCACCATACTCTCCTTGAGCGAAGAAGAAAAGTCGCAGTTTCCTCTCACCATATAAACCGGATAAGGCGTCAGCGAGCGGATATAAGCCTCATCATTTCCTACATCCCCAAGATGAAAAATCGCCTGAAAATCCGGATACCTGTCCATCGCTTTTACAAGATTTTCGGTTCTTCCATGTGAATCACTAAAAATCAGTGCCTTCATTATGCCTCGCCTCTCTTTTTCAAAATCTCAACCATTTTACGGATTGCAATGCCGCGGTGGCTGATTGCATTTTTCTCTTCCGGTTCCATTTCTCCGGTCGTCATGCCTCGCTCCGGCAGATAAAAAATCGGGTCGTAGCCAAATCCATTCTCTCCTTTTGGCTCTTTAGCAAGTTTTCCTTCAATAATTCCCGTTGCCGTATCAACTGTTCCGTCCGGGTAGGCACAGGCAATCACGCAGACAAACCTGGCGTCTCTCTTTTCATCCGGCACACCCTCACAGCGTTTGAGAATCTCCGCATTTTTAATTGAATATGGGGTATCTTCGCCCAAATATCTCGCCGAATAAATTCCCGGCTCTTTGTTCAGATAATCTACCTCAAAACCGGAATCGTCCGCAAGAACCATCTCGCCGGTCTCTTCCATAACTGCTTTCGCTTTAATCACAGCATTTTCTTCAAATGTCTTTCCGTCCTCTACAATATCAATATCCACACCAATATCTTTCATAGATAAAATCTCATAGTCATCGCCTAGCATCTGGCGGAATTCGTTGACTTTTCCCTGATTTCCGGTTGCAAAAACCAATCGTTTTTTACTCATTTTCTTTTTTATCCTTTCTTCTCGCCGGCGGTTTTTCGCCCATGTACTGATACAAATACGTTTTCATCATACCATTGTAAATTTTACGGTTTTTCGTTGCTTTTTTTCTGTTCCCGCCCGCTGCCACAGCTTTTTGCGCATCCTCATATCCACTTAACAAAAAGAACGACCACGTATCATTTTCCGACATCACACGTCCAACCGTTTTGTACAAATCAAACATTTCTTCTTTGGTCGAGAGACGCTCGCCATAAGGCGGATTGCTGATTACAAAACCATACTTTTTCGGTGTATTAAAGTCAGCCACATCACGCTGCTGGAAATGAATGTACTCATCCACACCGGCAAGTTTTGCATTTGCCCTCGCCATTTTCAGCACCTCATCATCTACATCATATCCCTGAATATGAATCTCTGCATCATTTCGGATAGCGTCTTCCGCTTCATCAATCGCATCGTACCACGCCTTTTTCGGCACGAGATTTTTCCAGCTCTCCGCAGTAAATTCACGATTCATCCCCGGTGCCATATTCAAAGCAATCATCGCTGCTTCAATTGGTATCGTTCCACTTCCGCAGAATGGATCAATCAGCATACGATCGGCATGCCACGGCGAAAGCAGAATCATCGCTGCCGCCAATGTCTCCGTAACCGGTGCCGGTGCCGTAAATTTGCGGTAACCGCGTTTGTGAAGTGACTCTCCGGTCGTATCTAGCCCAATCGTCACAATATCTTTCACAATACTAATCCGAAGTGGGTAAGACGCCCCGGTCTCCTCAAACCAATCCGTGTGGTAGGTCTGTTTGAGTTTTTCAACCATTGCCTTTTTCACAATTTTCTGAATGTCCGACGGACTGAACAATTTACTACTCACAGAGTTCGCCTTCGTCACCCAGAACTTTCCGTCTTCCGGTATGTAATCCGCCCACGGAATTGCTTTTACCGCCTCAAACAAATCATCAAAACTCGTCGCACGGAAGCTGTCAATTTTCAGCAAAATTCGTTCCGTTGTACGCAGAAAAATGTTGGCACGGGCGATTGCCGCCGCATCTCCGAAAAATGTCACTTTGCCATTATCCACCTGCGAAATTTCATAACCAAGATTTTGTATTTCACGTTTCAGCACCGCCTCCATTCCAAAATGACACGGCGCAATCAATTCATACTGTTTCATAGTAACCTCATTTTTTCATTTCTTCGTATCCTCCGGCGATACTGGACGCCCATTTTCCTTTTTTCGCCAGTTCTCTCGCCGCCTGCAGACTATGATTTCCATGGTCGCAGTAAAAAATAATTCTGTCGTAGTTCATCATTTCTTCCTGATACTGTGAAAGTTCCTCATACGGGATATTCCACGCACCGGAAATATGTGACGTTGCAAATGCTTCCCTGCTTCGCAAATCCACGAGAAGTGTTTTACTGTGGTAAATATATTTTGACGCTTCTGAAAAAGACACTAGATTAGGTTTCATATCATACCCTTTTCTTTTTAATCTATTCCAGCCTCTGCGTCATTATGACCAAAGAGCCGGTCTTAATCGACCGGCTCCGGAAAATTAATAACAATCTTTGGAATTGTTTGCAGCAGAATCTTTTGCACGGTTCTTGCTGCTATTTTTGCTCGCATTCTTACTTGCATTTTTACCAGCGTTTTTACTTGCATTTTTGCTGGAATTTCTGCTTGTATTCTTGCTATCATTTTTGCTGTTATTCTGAGCATCGTTATACTCATCTAAAAAATTCTTAGCCATGATTTCCTCCTTCGCTGCATTCTTGTGAATACGTTACGAAATTAGTATGTCACATGACTGATTTTTTATGCAAAAATTTAATGTCAGGCTTTTCCAACCGAACCAAATAATTCCATTTTTTCTTTTACTGTTGCTTTGATTGCTTCTGTACCTGGAGCAAGCAGTTTACGTGGGTCAAAACCTTTACCTTCCAAATCTTTGCCTGCTTCAATGTAAGCACGTGTTGCTTCCTGGAACGCAAGCTGGCACTCTGTATTTACGTTAATCTTAGATACGCCAAGAGAGATTGCTTTCTTAATCATATCTTCCGGAATTCCGGTACCACCATGAAGCACAAGCGGCATCGTTCCTGTTTTCTCCTGAACAGCAGCCAACGTCTCAAAGCTGAGTCCTGCCCAGTTTTTCGGATATTTACCATGGATATTACCAATTCCTGCTGCTAACATGGTAACACCAAGGTCAGCAACCATCTTACATTCGTTCGGATCTGCACACTCGCCGGCACCAATGACACCATCTTCTTCACCGCCGATTGAACCAACTTCTGCTTCAATAGACAATCCTTTTTCTTTGCAGATTCCTACCAGTTCTTTTGTTTTCTCAACGTTTTCCTCAATCGGATAATGAGAACCATCGAACATGATGGATGAAAATCCTGCCTCGATACAAGCTTTTGCGCCTTCATAACTGCCGTGGTCAAGGTGAAGAGCAACCGGAACTGTGATGTTCAATTCCTCAAGCATTCCATTTACCATACCAACAACGGTTTTATAACCGCACATGTACTTTCCGGCACCTTCGGACACACCAAGAATAACCGGTGAATTTAATTCCTGAGCTGTAAGAAGGATTGCCTTCGTCCACTCAAGGTTGTTGATATTAAACTGGCCAACTGCATATTTTCCTGCTTTTGCTTTGGTTAACATTTCCTCTGCTGAAACTAACATAATAAATTCCTCCGTTTTCATTTATTTAGACAGATGGGAAGTTTTTCGCTGTTTTATTTTTTT
>QWCE01002053.1_pt1 | contig 26813 bp, 15 predicted proteins | sample 1972531 | NCBI WGS metagenome assembly QWCE01 (sample SAMN09866716, study PRJNA288562) | Human gut metagenome isolate term4_stool, whole genome shotgun sequencing... | reverse complement strand
TGGCGCATCATCGACGAGCATTACTGCTTTTTTGAATACAAAAACATTGATTGGCAAGAGGTGTATCAGCGTTATTCCAAGCAGATGGAAGATCGCATGAGGCCAGAGCAACAGTTTGAGGTACTGTCGAACATGCTGGCCGAACTGAAGGACGGACACGTCAACCTTTACACCAGTTTTGACCACGGACGCTATTGGAAGTGGCACGAAAACTACCCATCTAACTTTAGTGACACCCTGCTGAACAAATATCTTGGCACCGATTACCGTATCGCCACGGGCATGCGATACCGCATATTGGACGACAATATCGGCTATGTTTACCTGGCATCATTCGGCAATGGCATGGGTGCGGGCAATCTTGACAACGTGTTGTACCACCTGGCATCGTGCAATGGTCTCATCATTGACATCCGCAACAACGGCGGGGGTATGCTGACATCGGCCGAACAGCTGGCCGCACGATTTACCAACAAAGAGCTGCTGGTGGGCTACATGCAACACAAAACGGGGAAAGGCCATCGAGATTTCTCCGAACTGCGGGAACAACGTCTCAAGCCAAGCAAAGGATTGAGATGGCAGAAGAACGTGGTGGTGCTGACCAACCGACAGGTGTACAGTGCGGCCAACGAGTTTGTAAAATACATGAAGGTGTGTCCAAACGTCACGATTGTGGGCGACCGTACAGGCGGAGGAGCCGGACTACCTTTCTCCAGTGAGCTGCCTAACGGCTGGGGCGTTCGTTTTTCCGCTTGTCCCATGTACGACGTGAGCAAACAGAGTACGGAGTTTGGCATTGATCCCGATTATCGCGTGGACATCTCCCATGAAGACTTTCTGCGAGGAAAAGACACCATCATCGAGTTTGCACGCCGCATTCTCAGCACGCACGACAAGCAGACAACAGCAATGAACCATGCCAAAGTCTGCGAAGAGCAGATGGGTCGCAACAATCTTACAACCGAACATTGACAATGAAACAAACGGTTAGTCGCATGAAACAACGGCTGCAAGGACTGTCTTTCCGCACAGGCGTGATTGTGCTGTGTATCTGCATCCCCTGTTACATTCTCTCTTTCGCCCAGATGCTGCTTCCCATCAGCCAAGCCTCCAAAGGTGCGTTGTGGGTGTTGTTCTTTGGATTGGCCAAAACCTTCCAATATGGTGGCCTCACGATTCTTGGAGTGGATGGCTACAAACGATTGAAGAATAAATTCGGTCATCACAATGATAACGAAAAGCTACGAACGTCACAAAACCAAGACGTGCACATCAAGGATATTTCGTTGGAAAGCAAAAAAACAGCTCAAAACAAACCAAAATAGAATATTATTCATTACCTTTGCATCCGCCTGAGCGCCCGTGGCGAAATTGGTAGACGCGCTAGACTTAGGATCTAGTGTTTTGCGACGTGTAGGTTCGAGTCCTATCGGGCGCACTCAATATAATCCTAACTGCTTGAACATGAGCGGTTAGGATTTTAATTTATCTAAGTTTTTTACGCGTAATGAAGGTTCATTAATAGTTTCCTGGTCAGATGTTTATTGTGCCAAAAAACAATGCGCCAATCGGAGAATATCGTTCCTCGGCGGTAAATATTCTTAACAATGAACCTCTTTATATTTGGCGTATTCGTCAATAGATGTTTCTTGCGTTGCAAATACGCAAAATATGGGCAGGTTTTGCATGTTCTTATCATTCAATGTATTACGATTGCTGCGCCCCGAATTGTTGCTGTTTCCGATTGATTTGAAAGTCAAAAGCATTGGTTTAAGGCCCTTATATGCATGCTTTTGAAGACTAAAACCATGCAAATGAACTCATAAAGTGATGTATCTTGGGCTTTAATCTCATTGCTTAAGAAGGAAAATTCGGTTTTTCGTGCTGTTCAATCTCCTATTTGCACCTTGTTAGCCTAGTGATTTTTTCTAGATTGAAAGTTTTTAAAGGTCGTTTTAAGGGGCTTTTTTAGTCAAATAAATGAACAAATTTCGTGTACATTCAGTAAGGGCTTGGTTCATCATATTCCGCCTTATTGATTACGAAGAGTAGGGGCGTAATTCATCACGTTCTTCACAATTGAATGCGAAAGGTAGAGGTGTGGTTCATCCCACTCCGCCCTATTGGTAGTTCTCTAACTTTGTACGCTGACCACAGTCATTATCTTTGCACAGCGTATCGCCATACAAATCCTTTTCATTCTTTAGTTTTCATCGATAGGTAAGGCATGTGCTAAGGTCGCTATACGATTACCTTAATTTTTCTATAATTAGTGCGATATTCAGTGGGTGAGCATCCATTCTTTCGTTTAAACATACGATTGAAGTTGCTCATGTTATTGTATCCACATTTAAAACTTATTTCGGCAACGGTTTCGGTGGTGTCGATGAGCATTCGTGTGGCATAGCCTAATCGAATATCGATAACGTATTCACTTAATTTTCTGCCTGTATGAAGCTTGAAGAATCGACAAAAAGCGCTCTCACTCATATTGGCCACATCGGCAAGTGTCTTGAGGCGGAGATCGTGCATATAATTATCATTAATATATTTCTTTACCTTCAGAATACGTCTGCTGTCGTCTTCGAGTTCTACCTTGGCATAACTACTGGTAGAAAGGGTTCTCGCTCCTTCGCTGTGCGATAAGGTGTTGAGGATTTCGAGAAATTGCATAAGAGCTGTAAAGCGGTCGGTCACCTTGCTCAGGGTGTCAAGTTTGTCGTACACGCGCATAATCGTTGGCATGGGGAAGCTCAAGCCTTTACGGGCTTCAAGCATCATTCGCTTGATATGAGCAAAAGGAGTTTTTGCGAAAAATAAATCATTGTCGCCCATTCCGAATTGAAATTGGATAGTGATTTCTCGTATTTCTTCGCTCACACACTGGTGTTGTTCCCATGCATGTTCCAGTATAGGACTGGTTATCAGCACCAAATCATATTCTCCGATGACCTCACTACTATCGCCAACGATGCGTTTTACACCTGCGGCATGTTCCACAAAGTTAAGTTCAAAGACATCGTGGTTGTGCACGGGATATGAAAATTCTTTCTTGATGCGATCTGCTATATAGAGTGCATCTTGCTCCATGAGTGGTGTAATCTCGTGTAATACGTAGCCGTCTGACATAGTTAGAGAATAAGTACTGTTTGTTGCAAAGTTAAATGTTTTTTGACATAGAGATACATGAAACGACGAGAATTTGATACTAATAAGTTGAGCCTTAATGGTTAGTTGGCTGGTAAAAATATAAGGCTGCCAATGTCTTGAACTTTAACGTACCCTCTTTTTTATTGACTTGCAGCGTGTTCAGAAACGCTCTATAACTTCTAAACACATTCGTGTATTATGATACGGACATTTCCAAAAGCCGGCTTTATCGTCCTCTTTATTCGGTATTCCATTTTCATCACAGCTCCAAAACCACTCTCCATTGACGTAGTCGATAAGGTGGGTCTGAATGTAGTTCCAACAGTCAAGGGCTATGTTGAGTGCATGTTTATCACCAAAATGCTGGTAAAGGTCTAAGTGTCCAATCATACATTCGCACATCACCCACCACTGACGTTGGGTGTCTGTTTCTCCTGTATCTGTCCATCGCTCGTATATCATAGAACCGTCGGGCTGAATGCCTTCTTGTGCCGCCGCAGCGATAAGACGTATCTTGTCTTCTACTTTTGCAATCAATTCAGCATCCTGCAATACCAAAGCTGTTTCGTGCAAGAGCCATACGGCTTCAATGTCGTGTCCAAAGCTTTGGATATTACGCTTACCTTGCCATCGGTCATCAAAGAACAGGTCGAGATGCGATGTCTTTTGGTTGAGAATTTTTTGAAGAAAGATGTCAATGAGGTTACGAAGCCTTTTCTCCAGCATCATGTTTTTCCACACACGATAGAGGTTGGTATAAGGTTCGATAATGTGCAAATGAGTATTCATGGTTTTCGAACCATTCTCATCTTTCTCGCTCAGACGCATGTCATTAATTGGTTGCCAGTCACGTGTAAGGGCTTCCACATATCCGTTATATTCTTGATCGAATGCATGCAGTTCGACATCATAATAGAGACCTACGGCAGTATCAAGAGCTACACGGTCGCCTGTTGCCCGTGCATATTCACTCAAGCCATAGATTGCAAAGCCTATGGCGTAAGTTTGCTTCTTGCTGTCCACAGGTTTTCCATAGGCATCAAGACTCCAATACACACCACCCTGCTCTTTATCGATGAAATATTCGAGTATGTAATCCTTCGCTCGCGTAGCTGCCTTGAGATATTCTGGCTCCTTCAGTATCCTATAAGCTGCTGAGAATGCCCATAGGATACGGGCATTCATAACAGCACCTTTGTTAGCTTTTGGCATCACTTCGTCATGGCCAGTTATCCGTCCATAAAACCCTCCATGCTCATAATCTTGTGCACGTTGTAACCAATAAGGAAGAATATTTTCTTCGATCGTTTCTCGCATTTGCTCCTTCAAGTGTTCAATTGTTATCATCGCCATCTTTTATCTTTAGAATTTCATTTGGTTATTTCACGTCTTTTCGTTTCAAGTTGTTCAGAAATCTTTTGCATCTGCGATTCTGAGAGCGGATAGAAATAAATGAAAGCAAAACTCAATAAAGCTCCAATTGCAGGAAGATAACTTAAAAACATTTTGATACCTTGAATAGTTTCTGGGCTCTGAACGCCGTTGGCCTCAAATCCGAAAGCTGCTAACATCCATCCTGTAACCGCTGTTCCTAATGCCCATCCCAGCTTCTGACTCATAGAAGAAGATGAGAAAATAAGGCCAGTGGCTCTGTTTCCAGTCTTTAATTCACTGTAATCGGCACAGTCGGCATACATGCTCCATAGCAATGGGAAGATGCTTCCTGCACATACGCTTATCAATGCTTGAAAAACAAAGATGAGAATAAGCTGCGTGTTGTCAAATTGATAAAAGATAATACTCAGTATGGTAGCTATCATCATCGACAGCATAAAGGTGTGACGCTTGCCGATGCGATTGCTCACAGGTGCAGCGAGTATCACTCCAACAATGTTGGCAGCTTGCCCCACCGCTAAGTACAAACCACTTAAAACAAAGGGTATACCGAGGAAGGGAATGTCACCAAATGCGGATTCGTTGACAAAGTATTTAAAATAATAAACCGTTGCACCATCCCTTATCGAGTTAAAAATGAGTGAAGACACACCAGCTCCCAGCAATATCCACCACGGTTTGTTATGAAACAAATCGTTTAAATCCTCTTTCAAAGATGTCTTCGTCTCTTTCACAGGCTTCACCCTCTCGCGTGTCAGGGCAAAACAACCCAAGAATAAAGCTGACGCAACGATGCCAATAACGACTACAGCCATCAACCAACCAAATTGAGGTGCTGTGAGCCAGCTATACATTGTACCGCTGATGTCTTCTCCTCCAAAAGCCTTGGCTAATGGCATGAATAGTAGCAAGGCAAGGAACGAACCCAAATAGGCAAACATCATACGATAGGTTGCCAAACTGTTTCGCTCTTTGATATCAGCACTCATTACACCCAACAGTGAGGCATAGGGTACATTGATAGCCGAATAAACCATCATCATCAAGGCGTAGGTAATGAAAGCATAGACGATTTTACCCGTATTATCAAAGGGTGGCGTAAGAAATGTAAGCACACCGATGACACTGAAAGGTATTGCCAAATAGAGCAGATAGGGACGAAACTTTCCCCAACGACTTTCGGTACGGTCAGCTACAATACCTACTATCGGATCGAAGAAAGAATCCCAGACACGGGTTATGGCAAACATCGTACCGACAACCGCAGCCGAAATACCAAACACGTCTGTATAAAAAATCATAAGATAGGCTCCGAAAAGTTTCCAGAACATGGATGAGGACATGTCACCTAATCCATAACCTACTTTCTCTGTCCATTTCATCATAAACCTTTGTTTTTAGCAACCAGACGTTTAATAGTCTCCACACTTGCAGCTGTAGTAAAGCCATCCTCGGGAGTATGAAGGCAATAGTCTACAAGTTGATCGATAGTTGATGTCGCGACATGCATCCGAGTATCAGAAGAAGCATAATAAATAAACACCTTTCCGTCGTCGTCAGCAATCCAGCCATTAGAGAATACCACATTCATCACATCACCGATATATTCCTCACCCTGTGGAACAAGTAAATAACCACCTGGCTGAGCAATGACCTTTGTTGGATCTTCGAGTGCTGTCATGTACATATATAATACGTATCTTAGTCCACTGGCGCACCCTCTCACACCGTGTGCAAGATGTAACCAGCCCTTACTTGTCTTGATGGGATGCGGACCTTCGCCGTTTTTCATCTCCATGACAGTATGGTAGTGGCGTGCGTTAATGATGCGTTCATCCTTAACTTCTGCATGAGTGATATCATCAACTAAAGCCCAACCAATGCCACCACCCGAGCCAGTATCGATGAAACCATCTTGTGGGCGGGTATAGAAAGCATATTTACCATTCACAAATTCAGGATGTAACACCACATTTCGTTGCTGGCTACGGGTTTTCAAATCAGGTAGTCGGTCCCATTTCTTGAAGTCTTTGGTGCGTGCAATGCCCGCAGTGGCTATGGCCGCAGAGAGATCGTTTGGCAAGTTGTCATCGTGTCTCTCAGCACAGAAAACACCATATATATACCCATCCTCATGTGCTGTAAGGCGCATGTCATAAATATTGGTCGCAGGATCGTCAGTGTCGGGCATGGTAATAGGTTCTTCCCAGAAACGAAAGTTGTCTATGCCGTTCGGACTTTCAGCAATGGCAAAAAAGCTTTTACGGTCTGCTCCTTCCACACGAACCACCAAAAGATACTTGTCTTTCCATTTCATGGCACCCGCATTAAGCGTAGCATTCATCATGATGCGCTGCATGAGGTAAGGATTGTCTTTCTCGTTAAAGTCGTAACGCCATTCGAGCGGTGTATGCTCTGCTGTTAAGATGGGGTGTTGGTAACGTGTATAGATGCCGTTTCCTTCTTCGTTAGGAATATTGGTAAGTGTGAGTAATGCTTCGTGTTTTTGTCGAAGCGTTTTTACTTTTGTTGCAAAATCTGTCATGAGAATATTGTATGTTTGATTTTATTTCTTTCTATTTGTCGTATTGCTAATATCTTTCAAGAAGAGTAACTTCTTGTCTCGGTACAGACGTTTAAAGTCCTCAACGCAAACTTTATTGGGTGCTGGTCCAAAATTTTCTTCTTTGTTATCCCATGCATTCCTCCAAAGGAGTACATAACAAGGGCGATAACCTTGAAGTGCAGGAAGCAATGTATACGAATACCACTGTGGATCGGGTGTGTTGCGATATCCGCCTTCCGTGATGGCATACAGCTTATTATGCTTTTCAGCATAGTCGTGCATGATACCCATTTCCTGTTGTCCCTGTTTGATAAATTCCTCCTTTGTTGTATGCTGATACAAGTCTACTCCCAACAAGTCTACATATTTATCACCAGGATAAAATGTGAAGAATCTTTCTGGTGTGTCGTCCGAAGAAGCGTTAGGAGAATAACTCCAAACGATATGAGTGAGCTTCGCTTGACGGAAGTAATCGACTGTCATCTTGAAGAGTTTGATATATTGCTGCGGGGTACACGATTTGGTACCCCACCAAAACCAATCACCATTCATTTCATGCCACGGACGGAATATGATTGGAATAGCTTCGCCGTTTGTTGTTTTCAACGATTTCATGAAGTTCACTGTACGTTGCAGCCATAGTTTCATCTTGGCGTGTTCCTTTCCACCTGACAATGATGCCGCAACAGCATCTCCTTCAATTTCCCATGCAGTGCCAGCGGTAACGGGATTGTGCGGATGCCAGCTGATGGTGATTATACCTCCTCTTTGGTAATGAGCCTGTATCTGTTCACGCATTTTGTCGAAAGGTACACCATCAATATTCTTATCGTGCCCTAATTCAAGTCCGCCTAATTCACAACCCAATACAGCAGGGTAATCGCCACAAACGTCTTTCACGTCACTTCTACCAAACTCCCATTTCCATGTCGTTCCGTAGAATAAAGCATCTTGATGCCCCATCATGACGCCTTTTTGCTGCCATATCGTGAGTTTCTTGATGAGTTTCTGTGCTGGTGTATGGGCATTGGCAATTATCCCGAAGCACAAACTAATAGAAGCTAATGTCATTACTAATCTTTTCATGTTCGTGAGTTTTATTATTCAATAACTTCGAAAGAGGCTTTCTTTAGGTCGCCGTCATCGCTGCTGCTCCCTATCTGCACTTCAAACATGCCTGGTTCTACCCCATATTTCATATCTTTATCATAGAAAGCCAACTTCTCTTGAGGAATTTCAAAGGTGATAGTTTTCTTCTCACCTGCTTTCAAAGCCACTCTTCTAAAATCTTTTAATTCTTTGACGGGTCTTGCAACCGAGGCCACCACGTCATTGATGTAAAGTTGGCATATTTCAACACCGTCTTTCTTTCCTGTGTTCTGTATGGTTATCGTTGCCTTCACTGTCTCATTACTTCCAGACTTTAGAGTCTTTTTATCTAATGAAAGATTGGAATAAGCAAATGTAGTGTACGACAAACCAAAACCGAAAGGATAGAGCGGTTTACTTGTTCCGCATACTACAGGGTGAAAAAAGGCTGATTTCTTATGGTTGTAATAAGTGGAAATCTGTCCTACATTGCGTGGCATGGTCATAGCAAGCTTAGCCGATGGATTGACTTTTCCATATATTATCTCGGCAATAGCTTGTCCACCAAACTGTCCAGGTTCCCAAGCATTGATGAGGGCGGGTACATTTTCGGCTGCGTACAGTACGCTGAGTGGACGCCCACTGATGATGACAACAATCGTTGGCTTGCCTGTTTCGTTGATACGCTGGATAAGTTGTTCTTGCAATCCCACTAAATTGAGATTGTCACGGTCGGTATCTTCGCCTGAAGTTCGATCGTTCCAGCGAAAACGCATCATATATTCGCCACAGCAAACAATGTTTAAATCACAGTCTTTGGCTGCTTCTACTGCTTCATCTACTTTGCTTTGCGACATGTGACGCGGATCCCAACCCTGATCAACGAAACGGAAATCTGTTTGGGGAGCAATCTGTCGCAGACCTTTCAACACGGTAGAAACCTTGTCTTCGGGTTGTAATTCACTCCAATCTCCCATGATGTTTTGGTCGTTGGCATTAATTCCTGTGACCAAAATGCGTTTATATTTCTTCGTGTCTAAGGGCAGCAAGTTACCTTCATTCTTCAGAAGTACGATGCTATTTCGTGCTGCTTCCAGTGCGGTTTGTTTATGTTCGGGATTGTTGATAACCCTATCTCTTGTCTTAGCATCGCTATATGGATGCTCAAATAGGCCCAATCTGAACTTAACAGTAAGGATTCGGCGTACACTCTCATCAATTCTACTTTCTGAAATTTGCCCTTCTTTCACCAATTCAACTACCGCACCTAACCATTCTGGACCGTGCATATGCATATCCATGCCAGCAAGAATACTTTGTTTAAAGGCATCTTTATGATTGATGTTCGTACGATGTTGATCCACACAATGCTCTATGTCCATCCAATCGCTGACCACAAAGCCCTTGAATCCCCACTCTTTTCTCAACACATCTGTCATCAACCACTGGTTGATATGGCATGGGATACCGTTTAATTCGTTGTGTGCCATCATGACATTCCAATCTCCGCCTTGTTGAAGTGCAGCCTTAAATGGTGGAAAGAACACCTCTCGCAGTGTCCGTTCTGACAAATCTGCAGGTGCTCCATTGGTTCCGTTAATTGATTGCGACCCTGCCACAAAATGTTTTACACATCCCAATACGTCCTCAGTATTGTCTAAATTGCGTTGGTAACCCTTGTTTGTAGCTGCACCCATTAGGGATACCAAGTAAGGATCTTCCCCAAAGGTTTCTCCACATCGTCCCCATCGTCCATCACGTGCCACTTCTACATTTGGATTAAATGTCCAGTGCATATTCATGGCACGCATTTCCAAAGCTGTTTGACGGGCAATGGTATAAGCCATATCCACATCAAATGACGATGCCAATCCTATGTTGGTAGGGTAGACTGTGTTATCTTTACATTTGGCATTGCCGTGTATAGCATCAATACCAATGAGTAGTGGAATCTGCAGTCTGCTCTGCATGTTGAGGCGTTGAAGATAGTTGGCTTCTTCCATAGTAAGAACGTGAAGGAAAGAAGAAACGAGTCCTTTTCGGGTCCACTCTTCCATATCCTTAACAGTTGTACCTGGATAGAAAGCATTGGCTGTATTCGTAGCAAGCTCATCGGTCGACATCGTTGCTGAGTTTTGCTTAAAATGCTCTATTCCCACCAGCTGGTTCATTTGCCCAACTTTCTCTTCTAACGTCATTCTTCCCAATAGGTCTTCCACTCTTTGCTCTATCGGAGCTTGGGGATTTTTATACAGAGGTTTTTTCTCGTTTCCTTGCATCATCATTGACATTGTCATCATGGATATAAATAATACCAAACGTTTCATTTCTATAGATATTAGTTAATAACTTATTCACTACTGTTGGATATTCAATTGTTTGAATATCCATTGCTGCCATTCGTCCCATTGTTCTTGGAATAAGAAATGACCTGTGGCCTGGTAAGGTCGCAATACCTTATTGCCTGGTACTACGTTATAAGTAGAATAGGATGTGGTGGGAGGTACCACTTCATCTATATAGCCAAATGAAAACCAGCTATTGCAGTGTATCCGTTTGGCAAAGTTTACCCCATCGTAATACCTGCTCACCTTTACCTTCATATCATCGGGATGCTTTTGTCCATAAAAATAATGTGGCCAGCCACATGCTCTGCTTTGTAAAGAAGCCGTATGGTCACACATTGCACCGTGAACCACCCCAATAAAAGTCACCCGTTTGTCCAGCGCTCCACAGACAAGCGAGAGCATGCCCCCTTGGCTCGAGCCTGTAACACCAAGCGTTTTACCATCCCATTCAGGGAGCGTAGCGATATAATCAATGGCTCTGATAGCTCCGATGAAGATGCGCTTGTACGTCATTCTGTCGCGGTCGTCGGTATTAAAATCCCAATATCCATTCAATGCTCCCGCCGCTAAGTTATCGTAAACACCCTGTGGCATTGTGACAGGAATACCATGAACACCAATTTCTAAGGTTATAGCACCCTGAGACGCTGTCCAAATGTCGCCTTGGTAGGGGCGCACCCCTGCACCTGGAACACGCAACAATGCAGGATAGGTACCCGGTTTGGTGGGTACACACAAGATGCCGAAGGTGCGACTTCCCCATTGGTTGTTATGAAAACTTACCTCGTACACATTCACCTTGTCGGTACATCGTTCAGGCAAGAGTCGCTTATTCCCTTCCAGTGGAACACGTCTTGCATCGCTCAGCGATTGCTGCCAAAAGCTATCAAAGTCGGCTGGGCAGGTTGTAATGGGTTGTAAGCGCTCTGGAGAGAAGCCCACGGTACACAAGCCTTCATACTTCTTACCTTGAATGACAGTCCATACCTTAAATTTATAGAAGCCTGGTTGTTGCATCTTTGCCTTCCATGTCATGGTTCCGTCTTTCAAAACCATGTTTTGTTTCTTTACGTCAGAGTACATCTCTGGCCCTGCCTCGTAATCTACTTTGACGTCTTTCAGTAGACATCTTCCTTTCATGACAGTTACTTTAAGCACAGCTTCCTCACCCACCTGATAATTCCAATCGGCATGATTTGGCGTAATGCTAATTTGTATATTGTTGCCCTTTATTTGGGCAAAACTTGTTATCCATCCGAGGAGTACCAACCCCAGTAATAAAGTTCTTTTCATCATCATCATTGTTTTTTTTGACAATTCATTTCTTTTCTGTGCGTACAAAAGGGTAGGGAGGAAAGCCATGAAGAGCCATAAAAGATTAATTTTTTTCATTAGCAGGTAATAGGTTTAATTATTTGTCGATGCAAAGATATAACTTAAAACGATATGTTATTAATACTTTCTTGCTAAAAGATAATACTTTTTTGCACAAATACGGATTAGTTGAGAACGGTACAACGTAACTTTGTCCAATTTCCATAATTCTACTTATATATAATAAGGTGGGGTAGGAGTGAACTCCACGTCGTACCCGATTTAACACTTTAAGTTAAAGCCAAGATTGAAAAATGCCGCTAAAAATGAACGAAATAGCCAGAGCAAGAAGGTAAAAATACGTATTTAACGACACATCATGACCTTTTCACCCTGATATAGTGCCACCTTCTTTTACAATCTCAATGCTTTTGTCCTCTTAATGCATACTTTTTACTGGGTAACAGCTATGCAATAGTCAGGTTATAGCATAGCTTTTGGCGCTATTTTGGTAGAATATTTGGCTCTTTTCACAATCTAAAAACAGGATATTTTCATAATTGCTTGACCGACAATGTTTTTGCAAATTATCGCGAGAATTCATTATTTGAACAAAGTAGGACGGTTCGCTGGAAAAACAACAAGGAAATGAGTTGAAATTTAACATCTGGAAAAGATTAGTTAATCATTTGCAACTTGTTTTCGAGAGATAGGTAGGTGTAAGTGGCGATTGATAAGAATGTATTTTTTTTAGCAAGACATTCATCCAATCACTTTTATATTGCTAAATCATAAAACGAATAGGTGGGTAAATGCACCTGTATGCATGTTATTAACAAATATCGCGTGTTATTTTGTTGAATTTCATCTCCTTTTTCATTTGTTTGATAATATAGTATTATAAAATAATAAGATAGTATTAACAATGGTAGGAATAATACTATATCTTTGCACCAGATATTTTAATTGAAAATTAATAAACCTTTACCTCAACTCAAAATGTGAATATAAACCTGAATAAAAAATACCAAACCACGTTGTCGATACGTGAGGCATCAAGACAGATTGCATATAATAAGGAATTAATAACCAAACCTAAATAACAAATGAAGATTAACCGCAGTAAAATTGCTTTATTGGCAGGAGTCTTGTCGTTAACCCCCATGGGGCTTTCTACACAAGTCTATGCCAGCAACGACAACAGCGTGTCTGCTGTCATGCAACAATCAAAAAAAGTAACAGGGAAAGTAACCGATGGAACCGAACCTATTATTGGAGCCACGGTCAAAGTTCAGGGAACAAATAATGCCACCGTTACTGACCTTGACGGGAATTTTACCCTCATGGCTCCTGAAGGTTCCATGATTGAAGTCTCGTATGTGGGCTTCGATACACAAAGTGTCAAGGTTACTAAAGAGTCTGAGTATACTATCGTATTATCGGAAAACAAAACTTTACTCGATGAAATAGTTGTAGTGGGCTATGGCTCGATGAAGAAGAGCGACATATCCGGCGCATCGGTCACCATGGATGAGAAGAAGTTGCGGGGCTCTATCGTTACCTCTTTAGATCAGACGCTCCAAGGACGTGCCGCTGGTGTAACGGCTGTGAGTACTTCGGGAGCACCAGGAACCTCTACAAGCATCCGTGTGCGTGGACAGGCAACCATCAATGCGAACGCAGAACCTCTTTATGTGATAGACGGTGTCATCATGCAAGGGAGCGGGGCGAGCGGTGCCTCACTCGGTTTAGGTGCCTCCCTCGGCAATGGAAAGGTATCCACTGTTTCACCACTTTCGACCATTAATCCCAATGATATCGTATCGATGGAGATTCTGAAGGACGCCTCAGCAACTGCCATCTATGGTGCACAGGGTGCCAATGGTGTAGTATTGATTACCACCAAGCGAGGAAAATCGGGTGAAGCCAAATTTACTTATGATGGAATGGCGGCCTGGAGCAGGCAAACAAAGCGCCTCGATATCATGGGCTTAAAGGACTTTGCCAATTACTACAACGACTTTGTGTCAACAGGTCAAATCAATCCGGCCACAGCTTCTAAATATTATTCAGATCCCTCTATATTGGGAAAAGGAACGAATTGGCAGGACGCTATCTTCCAAACAGCCTTCCAACACTCGCATCAGGTGGCAGCACAGGGAGGTTCGGACAAAGTTCAGTATTATGTGTCAGGCAACTTCATGCAACAGGACGGTACCATCATTGGCAGTAAGTTTGAGCGCATGGGTATGCGTGCTAATCTCGATGCACAGCTTAAGTCGTGGTTGAAGTTGGGTATGAGCGTCAACTTCTCCAACACCAACGACGACTTGAAATTGGCAGACAGCGAGCAGGGTATCATCAATTATTCGCTGACCACTCCACCCGACATTCAAATTTATAATATTGATGGAGGCTATTCGTCCATCTCACGACAAGGGTTTACCAACCCAAACCCTATCGCCATGGCGATGCTCAACGAGATTAAGCTCGACAGAAGAAAACTCAATGGTAACCTATTCTTTGAAGTAACCCCTATAAAAAATCTTGTATGGCATGCCGAGGTGGGTTACGACTTAAGTTCGGATAGAGCACGTAATTTCATGCCAACCGTAGACTTAGGAACATGGAAACGTAGTAAGAACTCGGCATCTGTACAAAAGTCGTCTGGTACTTTCTGGCAACTCAAGAATTATCTTACCTATACCAATACGATAGACAAGCACTCTTTTTCTGCCATGCTTGGCCAAGAGGCGTGGGAAAGCAAGTACGATTTTAACCGAACTTCCAATACAGACCTGCCCTCAAACACGGTGAACAACCCGGCTTTGGGTACTGGTACGCCAGCTATCGCAGTGGGTTTCGGCAGTTCAGCGATGTCGTCCTTCTTTACTCGTTTAACCTACGGATACGACAACCGTTATAATGCCACCTATACTTATCGATACGACGGCAGTTCTAATTTCGGTCCTAACAAGCGTTGGGCAGGCTTCCACTCGTTTGCCACCTCATGGCGGTTTACGAATGAAGCATTTTTCCAGCAGAGCGCTTTGAATGATATTGTGAGCAATGGTAAGCTGCGTGTGGGCTGGGGACAGACAGGTAATGCCAACATCGGTTCGTACAAGTGGGGAACGCTCATGACGGCCATACCCACATTGCTGGGCAAGGCATATCGACCAGCTAACATTCCTAATCTTGATGTTCAATGGGAAAGTCAAGAACAATGGAACGTTGGACTTGATTTGGGCGTACTCAAGGATCGTTTGAACGTTACACTCGACTGGTATCGAAAGGAGTCGAAAGACATGTTGATGCCTTTGCAGTTGCCCTCGTACATGGGAACATCGGGAAACGTGTCGTCTGCTCTTGCAGCACCTTATGGAAATTATGGAACCATTCGCAACACAGGATTTGAGCTTAGCGTCAATGCACATCCTATCACTGGTGTGTTTCAATGGGATTCTGAATTTCAGATATCATGGAACAAGAATAAACTGGTGGCACTGTCGGGAACCAAGAGCGCCGCTATCGTGGGCTACGGCCAATGGAACGATGTGGTGAGTATGTCGAATGTGGGCGAATCGCTGTATAGTTTTTATGGATACGTAACAGATGGCGTGTACAAAGATCTCAAGGATTTGGAAACATCGCCTAAGACTTCCAAGTATCCCGCAGACGGCAAAAGCTTTGACCGTAATACCACACCGTGGATTGGTGATATGAAATATAAGGATATCAGTGGACCAAACGGGGTTCCCGATGGTATTATCGATGATTATGACAAAACAAATATTGGCTCGCCCATGCCAAAGTTTACCTTCGGCTGGACGAATACCTTCAGATATAAGAACTTCGACCTGAATGTATTTGTGAACGGGTCTTATGGCAATAAGGTGTTCAATTACATGAAGATGAGGCTCACCCGCATGAATACATTGTGGAACAATCAGCTTACCGACGTGAATGACAGGGCGCGTCTTGAGCCTATCGATCCTACGAAAACGTATGCGGAAGGTAGCTATTGGTACACAGATGTGAATAACATACGTGTAGCCAATCCTTCAACGGTTATCCCTCGTGCCACTCTCACCGACCCCAATGACAACGATGCAATTAGCGACAGATACGTTGAGGACGGATCTTATCTAAGATTAAAGAACATTGCGTTGGGCTACACATTCCCTAAAAAGTGGATATCCAAATGGGGTATTGAGAATCTGCGTGTGTATATGAACATCCAAAACTTGCTCACAATCACAGGATATGATGGATATGATCCCGAAATTGGTGCATCTACTTCAGACATTACAGGATATGTGTACGGATTAGACAATGGTAGATATCCGTCTCCTACGACCTATTCTTTTGGCTTAAATCTTTCTTTCTAACTTAAAATCATCAACAAATGAAACTCTATAAACATATTAATTGTATTGTGTTGGCGGCTGTATTTAGTATGCTCCTAGCATCATGCAGTGATTTCCTTGACCGACCAGCTGAAGACTCGTACAGTGCTGGGACGTTCTATAAAGACGATAACCAATGCATTCAAGGTGTCAACTATTTATATAACTCTCCATGGTACGACTTTCAACGTGGTTTTATCAAGGTGGGCGAGGTTATGTCGGGTAACTATTATTGGAGTGCAAGTCCCTATATGACACTCACAGTTAACGGCACGGATGAAGACTTAGTCAACATGTCATACTCACTATGGGCGGCTATCGGTCATGCTAACACTGTTTATAACAATCTCAAGGATGCCTCTGCTTCAGCAAAGATAAAGAACCAATGTATGGGCGAATGCCTTGCTTGGAAGGCTATGGCATATTTCTTCCTGGTTCGAACATTTGGAGAGATACCAATTGTTCATGACAACTCAACCATGCTGGCAGATGGTTCGTATAGCAATACGCAAAAAGTTGCGAAGTCTGATGTTTACGAATACATCATCATGACACTGGAGAAGGCAATGGAACTGCTTCCCAAATCCAGCTCGCCGGGTAGAATTGACTATTATTCGGCTGAAGCACTGCTGGCAAAAGTGTATTTAACAAAGAGTGGCTTGTCTGCAAACGGAAACGGGTCACGTAATGCAGAAGACCTGGAAAAGGCCGCTATGTATGCAAAGGATGTCATCACCAACAGTGGACGTAAATTGATGACGAACTATTCAGATGTCTTTAGGTTGCAAAATGCACTGAACAGCGAAGCTCTCTTCTCTTGGTTTTGGACAGCTGATACAAGTGTGTGGACTGTTCAGAATACGCTGCAAAGCGACTTGGGGATTCAGGGATTCGACGAGTTTGGCGACTGCTGGGGTGGATACAATGGTCCATCTGTAGATTTACAAGAGGCCTTTGGGGTTTCCCCCATCGACAATCCCGATGACAGAGCGAATGTAGATGTACGGCGCCAAGCCACAATGATGATGCCAGGCGACTTCTATGAATATTTCTGGACGGATAAAACTGATAACAAAGGGCGTAAAGGCTTCAATTATCTGCAGTTCCTGTATGATACTGACAACTATGGAAGTGGCGGTCCGGGACGGCTTCAAAGTGCAACAGGTGCTAACTCTGTGAAACATCTTTATGGAGATGCATACGACCACAAGACGTATGCCGTCGACGGAATATCTGCTTCCAACATGCACAGTAGTCTACCAACTCCTATTCTCCGACTATCTGATATCTATTTGGTTTATGCAGAAGCCGTCATTGGTAATAACGAAAGTACATCTAATCCCGATGCCATTGATGCATTCTATGCGGTAAGATCTCGTGCTATCAAGTCAGCAACGCGGCCTACGAGCATCACCTGGAACGATGTATGGAAAGAGCGCCGCCTTGAATTGGCAATGGAAGGAGATCGTTGATACGATTTCGTACGCCGCAGTTATTATGATTTGAATGGTGCTATCAGCGAATTGAAACACCAAAAGCGCAATGCTTTTTTTGGCTTGGATGCGCTTTACAAGAATTATTATTTAAGTGGGTCGTGGAGTGTAAATACTACAGATATGCGGTATGATACAGATACACAAGCTCCGAATGTTACAAAACAAACATTCACCATGCCCTATCCTACTCAAGATGTGGTTTTCAATCAACACTTGCTGGAAGATGCCATTCATGTAGATGTACGTAAAACTTATTCTTATTAACTATAAATCATGATGTATATGAAACGTTATAGATATTTCAATGGGCTTATGTTCGCCGTCTTGTTGATGACTGGAATGAGCTTCATAGCCTGCAATGATCAACCCGACAAGTACGAGCCGACAGGAGGAACGCCTGAAATCAAGTATGTCAGACTTCCTGAAAGTGCAGACTCAATTATCCAACAAAGCTACATGGAAACGACAGTTTGCCTGGTAGGTGAAAACCTGAGAAGCATTACAAAGATGCTCTTCAATGACCAAGTAGCAGTTCTCAACACCAGCTACATCACCGACAATTACCTGTTAGTAGATATTCCAAACAAAATTCCCGCTGCGGTAACGGATAAAATCTATATGATTAATACAGCTGGTGATACAACGACATACGACTTTCATGTGATTGTTCCAGCCCCAACGGTGTCTGCTATGAACAATGAATACGCAGAACCAGGAGAGGAAGTAACGATTACAGGCGACTATTTCATTCAAGATGCTTATAAGCCCTTGGAGATATTGTTCAATGAAAGCAAGTTGGCTGTGACCGATATCAAGGAAATCAACAAGAACAGTGTCACTTTCACCATACCCGAAGGAGCTACATCAGGTCCTATCTACGTAAAAACAGTTTATGGAACCAGTCGTTCAAAGTTCAATTACAAGGACACTCGCAACATCCTCTTCGACTTTGACGGAAGTCATGGCGGACAAACAAGTGGCAATGGATGGCGTCCGGGTGTAGTGAAAACAGATGGAATTGATGGTAATTACCTATACTTCGGAGGCGTGCAAATGGCAGGCAAAGTCGGAGCAACATGGGCTGAAGATCAATTTGCTATGAACTACTGGCCCGATCCTGCTAAGGGGAAGCCAGAACTCTCGTCTATACAGAGCTTTGCTGAAATGCTTGACACATGTGCCATAGGCGAAATGGCTATCAAATTTGAGTGCCGAGTTCCCGCAAGTTCTCCTTGGAGTTCGTCTGCCTTACAAATCATGTTCACTGGAAACAGTGATGTGTCGGGTTCGAACCAAAATAACGGTTACTATACGAACACTAACCTACCTCGCGGATTGTGGTATCCGTGGCTGTCAACAGGATCTTATACAACGGGCGACGCATGGTCAACAGTAACTATCCCATTGTCTTCTTTCAATAAGACTCATGAAGGTCAGGCTGCTGGAAGCACCATCACCAAGGACCGTATGACGGGATTGTCTTTCTTTGTGTGGCACGGAGGTGTTGACGGAACTGACTGTAATCCAGAAATATTAATTGACAACGTGCGTGTAGTACCCATCAAATAAAGTAGTAAATATGAAAGCAATTGATTTGAAAAATAATAAAATCTTCCGCAACGCAATCATAGCAGTTGCCTTGATTTGTTCATTTACTGCATGCTCTGATGAAGTAGAGCATCATATTGCGGATGTCTCTGCACCCACGTTCGTTAGTGTAAGTCCACAAGAAAACATAAAGGCCGGACTCGATTCAATTCTGGTTACTTACGATAAAAATATTTTCTTTGCATCCGAAGATTACAATAAAATTACACTCAATGGAAAACCAGTGGAGAGTGCGCATGTTATTGGTTCATCCAACACGCTCCTCGTGATGGCCAACATCAAGCGTGGAACAACCTATGAGTTGCAAATTCCAGAGGGTGTAGTTACGGGTCCTAACCAAATGCCCGTTGCTGCTGTGACCCAAACGCTGAAGGCACAAAGTCAGAATATAGTCCAACAACCTGTTAATCCTAATGCTACAGCCGAGACAAAAGCTTTATATGCGACGCTGTTAGCAAATTATGGAAAAAAGATTTATTCTGCTACAATGGCTGATGTGGCATGGAATACAAAAGAAGCAGAAAGAATACATCAACTCACGGGTAAGTATCCAGCGATAAATGGATATGACTATATTCATCTACAATCATCCGCTCCGGGAGGTTGGATTGATTATAGTAACATCTCACCCGTGAAGGACTGGCACGATGCTGGTGGACTTGTTACTATTGGATGGCATTGGAATGTACCCGTATCCAATCCGAATGTTTCAACAGTTCCTGTGCCTCTTTACGATGGACCAGAGGTTGACATGGGCAGTTGGAGTGGTTATTTGCAACTTACTGATCAAAAATACAAGGACATTCTTGCAAATGCATCCATTGGAAGTAAACTCACTGTACAGATGAAGGATGTTCAGGGAAATGCTCAAGGTTCGTTAAAGAACAGTACATGGGTAGGATTCGTGGATGAAAGTGGTACCAGCTGGGAATATTTCTCAGTAAGTGGTGACTCGTATTCCATCATACTCGACCAAACTACATTGAATGAAATGAAGAAAAATGGAGTTATTATCAGCGGGCAGGGTTATGTATTAACTGGTGTCACCGTTGAGGCTGCAGGCACTGTAGATTATAAGTTTTATGCGGAAAAGAATGATTTCAACATAGACAATGCCGTGACGGAAGGTACATGGGAGAACGATTTTATCAAAAGTGATTTGGAGAAAATTGCTCCATATCTGCTACAACTCCAGCATGCTGGTATACCAATCTTGTGGCGACCGCTGCATGAAGCATCAGGTAAATGGTTTTGGTGGGGAGCTGGCACAGCTGACTCGTACAAGAAACTATGGATAATGATGTATGATACCTTTAAACGTAAAGGCATTAATAACCTTATCTGGGTGTGGACATCTGAAGGGAATGATGCTGCATGGTATCCAGGAGATGCTTACGTAGACATTATTGGAACCGATATGTATGGGCAGAACGATTCAGCCGTCACAGCCGATGAGGCTGCCGAGCGATTCAATAATCTCGCCTATCATTATCCTACCAAGATGATAACTTTGAGCGAATGTGGAACGGTGGTGGATATACCTCAACAATGGGAAGCTGATGCTAAATGGGGGTGGTTTATGCCTTGGTATGAAGGCACCAGCTCCGACCCTAAACATGCTACTGATGATTGGTGGAAAACCACGATGAATTCACAGTACGTCATCACAAGATAACAAGATGGATTAGGCTATTGTCTTTACCTATTGTATACTTAACCGTATTTATATATGAAGAATAACATAATTTTTATGCTTGCAATGGCAATGCTGTTGCCTGTGGTTATCTGTGCTCAGACAACTACAGTGCTTGTCAATTCAGAATGGGCATGCAGTGACAATTGGGGAAATGGCTATCAACAGGTTGCAGTCAGCAATCTCACCAATCTCGCTGAGGGTGATAAACTACAGATAGAGGTGACTGCCAAGAGTAAAACAGCAGAATGGCCTCAGGTGGCTCTGAAGTACTCTGATAAGAACTGGAACTGGAAAGAGTTTGCAGAGGCTGATTCTCATAGTGTCGGCTTGTGGGGTGTCACCACCTTCCCCTATACTGCTGAATTCACATTCACCAAGTCCATGGTGGACAGTCTTCTTGCAGGACAGGCTCTGATAATCTCAGGTAGTGGCTATACTGCATGCAAGGCTACTCTCATTCACTATAGCCCGCTCTCTACCGGCACTAAATGGCAAGGCGAGAAGGTCATGCCAACAGATTGGGGGGCATGGCTTACCCTGCCAGCAAGCAAGTTTGCGGATGCCAAGATTGGGTGGACTCTGCGTCTTATGGCGTCAGATGTGGCATCAGGAGCTCAGGCACAGCTGTCGTCTGCAGCATGGAAATGTCTTGCAAACAAAAGCTTCGGCGGAAAATATGTAGACTTCGAACTGACACAGGATATTTTAATGGAGTTGCAGCAAAATGGTGTAAACATCAACGGATGCGGATATACTCTGACAGCTGTGAAACTCTTCGACCCGTCTGCAACTGTGAAATATACCACTACCCTGAACATCACCCAGCCTGACTGGACATGGTCGGACACAAAACCTACCATCGGCCTGAAGATTAACAATCCTTCGACGTCTGCTGTCAGGCTTCCTGTACAAGTTGATGTCACGACAGACAAGGGAGAGATCGTGAAGTCATACAATCAGAGTGTTGACGTTAATGCTTTCGAAGAGACAGGGGTGAACATCAGTTTCTCTGACATAAGGAATCCGGGAATCTACCGTTTTACAACGTATGTCAATGGAGAGCAGGTTAGCTACACCCGCCCTGAGGACAAGGCCTACACATGGACGACACTGAACATCGCATACAAGCCAACAGAAATAAGCTCATCTTCTGATGCACAGAGTGACTTCAAGGCTTATTGGGATGATGCTAAGGCACAGCTGAAGTCTGTTGACATGAATGCTCAACTGGAACTAGTACAGGAGGGTACATACCGTAATCTTTATAGATTGACGTTGAATTCTATTCCTAACGGTACAAGTGGGAACCCAGTACAGATTCGAGGCTACTATGCTGAGGTGAAGGCCGAGGGTACATATCCTTGTATCATCTACTACATGGGTTACGACAGTGACCATACCTCCACATTATGGCATCCTGGGGCTGACGATCGTCAGAACTATAATGAACTGATTATCTCACCACGTGGACAAAGCTTCGGCAACCGAATTCCTTATAAGGATGATAACTTCTATTGTAACACATCTGCAGCTGCTAGCGATGACAATATAGCAAATGGCAAATGGTTTACATACCACTTTGGCGACAAGGACTCTTACTATTACCGTGGTGCATATATGGATCAGGTGCGAGGTATAGACTTCGTATGCTCACGCAACAAAGTCGATAAGAAAAATATATTCGCTACAGGTAGCTCACAGGGAGGTGCATTCACCATTGTTGCTGCTGCGCTAGCTGACGGACGTATTAACGCCATTGCTCCAGCCATTCAGTTCATGGGCGACTTCCCCGACTACTTTAAGGTTGGAACATGGCCAGTCTCTGAAGCAAAGAACGCTGCTAAATGGAAAGGCATGACCGAGGCTGAGATGTATACATTCCTGTCATACTACGACACAAAGAATTTCGCAAGCATGATAACAGCTCCCACGATGTCGAGTATCGGCCTGCAGGACAATGTCTGTCCTGCTCACACCAATCTCGCCCCATTTAACCTGCTGACATGCGAGAAGAAGCTTTATATTAACAAGAATCTTGTACACGAAACTCCAAGTAATAACAGTTGGTCTAATCCGAATAACTCTGAGCGCGATTGGACGGCACTTTGTAACGACTGGTGGACAGAGCACATGCAGACAACGGGTATCGAAACAATTGATAGCTCAGAAGATACGGCCCACTACTCTGCGTGCTATAATGTCTGTGGACAAAAGGTCGGTTTCTTTGAAAACGGACAGTTGAAAGATGTTAATTACAAAGGTATTATAATCATTAATGGCAAAAAGCTAATCAATAAATAACTACATGAACACGAAGACAATTTCAATATTGATCCTGGCAATGGTATTGGCTCTCAATATGTTTGCCGTGGAGAGAACCGAGAAGCTCGACCTCAGCAGTTTCACAGCATGGGCATCGGCAACCTACGACATAAGAACGCAGACCATTACTCCCACAAAAGCATGGGGTGGTGGAGCAATATGGCTTGGGAAAAAGGATGTCAGCAACTATAGACAGATTGTAATAGAACTCTCAGAAGCATGCTCTCAGAAAGTGCAGATGCAGGTGACTTATGCTGACTCATATACTGACGCCAGCGGTACGACACAATATTACACATCAAAGGTGCAGATTGCTGCTGGACAGAAAAAGGCTACCATTGACCTTGAGCACAAGTCACTACGTAGTGTCAGTGTGCAGCTGTATAGCAGCACATACACTGACGTCACTATTAAACTGTCGTCGATATACCTCTATTATAATGATGTGGCAGCAGAGACAGCCACAACCATATGGACAGGTAGCATGGAGGCCGGCAATTGGGCTGGACATACTAAGCTTGAAAGCTCATTCTTTGCAAACTGCAATGCCGGTGACAAACTGCGTGTCCATGTGACTGAACTCTCAACAACAGATGGTAAGATATGGCTGCAGAATGGCAGCTGGGCTGATTTTGATCCAATAGTTTCTTACACCTTCGTTGCTACTGATAACGTTCCTATGGATGTCGAATTCACTCTGACTAAGGATATGCTCAGCACTATCAACAGCACAGGAGCACTCATTATCAAAGGACAGTATTACACAATGACAGAGGTGACACTCATAAGCTATGCGCCAGACCCTGAAGAGTCATATACTGTTAGCGTCTATCAGCCCATCTGGTACTGTAACGTATCATGTCCTGACAATTGGGGCAACTCAGAGTATATCCCAGCTGAGAAGTTCGCTATGGTAACCTCTGGAGCAACGCTGAAAGTCCACGTTTCTGACAAGACATCCACATGCCAGTGGCCTCAGATACGTCTGAACACCAAGGGCTACGCCAAGATGTCTGAGTCATTACAGATTACTGATGTCGACAAGGAGTATTCCGTAGCCATCCCTGACGACATGATCAGTGAGATAAAGGCCAACGGTGTACGTATCAGTGGCTGTGGTTATACGTTTGACAAGGTTACGCTCGTCACTAACGTTGAAGTAGCGAAAAATGCCAATCACGATTTAAAGCTCTTTGCCGACTACGATAACAGAGACATCTGTGAGTTTAAGTCTGGCAATATCCCGCATCTCTCGTTCGCATTCATCAATCCTGAGGCTGTTGGGCAGACCGCAACCTTGAAGATCGTTCTTACAAAGGACGACGGGACAGAGTTGAATACCTATAGACAGGACATAACTGTAGCTAAGGGCGACAGCATAACAGCCGCAGTAACGACAGCTAATATCGACCTCAGTAATGATGTAACGGAACCTGGTGTATATCACTTTGTTGCGACATGCAACGGCCAGGAGATTTGCTCATACAATATAGCATACAACCTCGAGGGCATCGATTGTCCTGCTGATGAATTTTCTATGTCAGAGACATCTTTCGAGGACTTCTGGAAGGACGCACTGGCAGAACTTGCTGCGATAGAGCCTGACTACACCGTACAAGAATATACCATGGGGGCTTCTGATTCCGATACACGTATTATCTACAAGGTCACAATGAAGTCAACACCTAACGTCAAGGGTGAGGAACCTGTTAAAGTACGTGGTTTCCTGTCTGTCCCTAAGGCAGCGGAAAGAAATGCCAAGAGCAAGGGAGCTGCCCTAACAAAATACCCCGTCATCATTCGATATCTGGGCAGTGATGGAGGTAAGAATGTAGTATCTCCTCCAAGTCGCACAGATACTTCAGACTGGTGTGAGTTCGTCTTCTCTACACGCGGCCAGATGCTGAACCGCACAGAGTCAGCCACTACAGACAATCCGCTCGGTGAAGGCTACGAATACAGAAATACTGCTGGTACAGGCCTTGACATGTACTCCTACGGTCTTGGCGACTACCACAAGCACTATTATTATGGCGGGTATCTTGACTGCCGTCGTGCCATCGACTTTATTGTCGCAAAAGGAGCTGAATACGGCTTGGATACAGACAATATCTTCGCTACTGGTGGCTCACAGGGAGGAGCCTTCACATACGTTGCCGCTGCGCTTTCTGAAGGTAAGATAAAGGCTATTGCCCCAGGAATTACTGGTCACGCAGACTTTAAGCACGATTGTGAGCGTGTAGGATGGCCTAACAACGTCTTCACGGCATGGGTTGCTGATACTGCAAAAAATATGAAGGGATGGACAATGGACGATCTGTTCAAATTTCTGCGTTACTACGACGTTAAGAATTTCTCTTCAATGATCAATTGCCCTTGTTACACAAATTTCTCCCTACAGGACTCTACAGATCCAACGCATTGTAACATCGTTCCATACCTACTCCTCAACAAGGTGGCTGATGCCAACAAGCAGTACACACTCAATAATTTCCTTGGCCATGCAACAGCGGAGTCATTCAACGATGATGCAAAGGAGTTCTTTAGCAGATATATAGACCAGACTCATACAGCCATCAAAACAGTGAAGGATTCTGCTCCCAGTAGCCCACAAAATACGGCTTACTACAATATTCTTGGTCAGCGAGTATCGGCAACCACGAATGGCCTGATAATTGTTAATGGTAAGAAGATACTGAAGTAACATCACGATTTTGATTGACCTATTGATTCAGTTTTACGAAAACGTTATTTCTTGCCAAGTAGCACCTCGGCATCAAACTCTCACCAACTCAAGAGCATTGAGGTTGATGTATTGGTGAGCCACGCAAAAAACCTGATGAAACCAAAAACTCTGTTTTAACATAAGATAGGAGAATTGGTTTCATCGGGTTTTAGTTATGGTTCAAGGGCGGTTCTATCAATTAGTTTTGACAGATTGTGAGACTATTTTTGAGATCAATTTGTTTGTGAGTGAAGGAGTATAGCGAGCTATACGACTGAACGAACAGGCAAATTGAACCAAAAACGGAGCAAGCCGAATACAATCAAACTTGTTTGAATTGTTGAGGCGCAGCCTGTTTTATATAAAGAAGAGTCCACAAGATGACAAAACGTAAAAAAGACTGACATAAAAAACTTTACGGTGTAATTTATAGAACCGCCCTCAAATAAACCTTGCGGTTCAATTAAGCACCGTGGAACAGATATTCGGCTTGAATGTCTTTGGTGAGCTCTGTGAACAACCGCTCTTGCAGTTTGTCGGCTACACATAGCGCACGAGTCAACACCTTGTCAGAAAATTCTTGCAGCAAATCTTTCGCACGTAACGGCTGTGTTTTGTATATACGCAAATACTCTTCTTCCATTTCACGTTGCCGTTGGTCGGTTTCCTCCTCAAATTTGCGATACGTCTCTTTA
>QWCE01002050.1_pt1 | contig 26843 bp, 18 predicted proteins | sample 1972531 | NCBI WGS metagenome assembly QWCE01 (sample SAMN09866716, study PRJNA288562) | Human gut metagenome isolate term4_stool, whole genome shotgun sequencing... | reverse complement strand
TGTAACAAACGACATCAAAACTTATGGATTCAAATTAAAGAAAGTTAAAAAAGGCAATACTAATACAACAATACCAGGTGCAGTCTTCAAACTAACAGGCCCAGAGCCATTAAAAGATGAAAGATTTGAAACTACAGACAAAAACGGAATGATTTCCTTCAATGGTCTAAAACCAGGAACTTACAAACTAGAAGAAACTAAACCAGCTCCAGGATATGAAAACCCTAATACAACTTGGACAGTAAGAGTAGCAAGTGATGGAAAAGTATATATAAAAGATGATAATAAAGCTACTGATCCAAATAATCCAAGTGTAACAGTCTCTACAAATGCAAATACAGCCAGAAATAATCTAATGAGAAGATTACAAATGGCAGGAGCAAATACTGACCTTGAAATAGGTGGAAATCTAGTAGATACACTTAATCCACTAAGAGCTGGAGATGGATGGGAACAAGTTGACAATGCAAGCTCAACTCAACCTACAAAAAGAGAAGATACAGATGATTCAGACTACGGACAGTTACTTGATACAAAAATAATTGAAATTGACAAGGACAATAATAGATACAAACAAGTATTTATTTATAAACCAGGTAGCACAGCTAAACGTAATCGTGAGATAAAATTCCACAGAGCTTATGATGCTTACAATATAAGTCCAAGTGAAGTTACGACAAGAGTTTTCCAAGTACCTGCTGGTACAAGTCTAGCTAATATCAACGTAAGTTCTGATATAGATAAAATAGCCAATAAGACGGATATATCATCAAAAGTTAGCTTTGATTCTGTAACTGAAGGTGTAAATAAAATTAAAACTACAAGTATCACAACAAGATATCCAGGTACTATATTAATAGAAGTTGAAACAAATTATAATGAAAACCAACCAATTGGTTTAGGTTCAAACTATAACTTTAATACTGGAGTGGCACACGGTAACAAATGTTGGTTAGAAAAATCTTATGCTAATGAAGCTGGAGTACCAGTTGTAAAAACCACTGTCAACCACACAATAACATTTGATGGAAATGGCGGAACATGGAAAATGGATCCAGAAACAGTTGAAGATGGTACTGTATATGACTTACCAGGATCATCATTTATAGCTCCAGATGGAAAAGAATTCGATGGATGGTTAGTAAATGGAGAAAAGAAAAATGTTGGGGATAAAATTACTGTAACAAGCGATTTAACAATTCAAGCTCAATGGAGAAACAAAGCTCCAGAACAAGCAACTGTTTCATTTAGCCCTGGAGATGGCTCTGGCACAATGCCAGAAGTTAAAGTAAATGTTGGTTCAAACTATAAATTGCCAGCTAACGGATTTAATCCACCAACTGGAAAAGAATTTAAAGCTTGGTTAGTAAACGGAGTTGAGTATCAACCAGGAGTTTCAATACAAGTTAATGCTGATACTACAATTACAGCTGTTTGGAAAGAAAAAGAACTAGAAACTTACAATGTAATAGTTCAAAATCCACAAGAAGGTGGCACAATTACAGCAGATCCAACATCTGCAGCAGCAGGTACAGAAATTAAGTTAACTGTTTCACCAAGTGAAAATTATGAAATTGAAAGCGTAACTATGAATGGTCAGTCTATTACAGCAGATGCTAATGGACAATACAAATTCTCAATGCCAGCAGGTGGCGCTACAGTATCTGCAACATTTAAGAAGAAAGAAGGAGGACCAAGCGAAGACGAAAAAGAAATCCCAGAAAATGGTTTTGCTCAAATTACCAACAAGCAAACAGGTCTAGATCTTAAGATTTACAAGAAAGATAGATACGACAGAAAACTTGAAGGTGCTATATTTAACATCAAGAAAACTGATGAAAATTATGAAAATATAGATCCGAAATTTGGGGTAAAAACAGGAACTTCAAATGCAGAAGGCCTTGTAGAGTTCAAGGATGAAAATGGCACCATTATTAAACTACCAGAGGGATATTATGTAATTGAAGAAACAGCAGCCCCACTAGGCTATAGAAAAGCAAATGCTCCTTGGAAAGTACAAGTTGTGGAAGAAAATGGTCAACTTGTAGCAAAATACAAGGGACCAAAAGAAACACCACAAAGCTTTATCGAAAAGAATGAAAATCTTGGCATAAAAGAAGCAAACGGCGTAAAATACGCAACAAAAATTACTCATATTGATACAGAGTCAAGAACATTTATCCAAAGAGTATATATTGATACAAGAGGAAAACAAGGAACTGTCAACGTTCAAATTAAACCAAAACACAAGAGAGAAGAAATTGACAGACCAGGACTTCCACCAGTAACAATCAAAGAAGGTGTAAAGACTGCTTATAGGTCAACTTATAAGATAACTGGAATAAATGGGGATCCTAATGAAGCTCAAATGATTAAAATCTTAAATGACTATGACGTTTCTTATCCAGATGTAACTGTAGTCAACACAGCTAGATGGAGACCATTTGATTGGGGATTTGACGAAGACCAACTAAATCTTGAACCAGGAGTATACTATATCGACATTGAAGGTTTCTATGATACTTCTATTATTGATAGAAATGTCACTAATGAAGTAGCAATAGATTCTAACTACAACTTCACTCAAAAAGATGAAGTTACTCCAAGTGCTGAACCAGTACTAAAAGATCCTTATAAATTAACAGCAGCTGATATACCTGATGAGGATTTAGGTAAGATTGATATTGACATTCAATTCTTTGATGGTGCAAGAGAATTCCAACAATTAAAAAATTCAAATGGAAAAATAGTTTACGGTGTTGTTAAAGATGAAAATGGTAAAGATGAAGCATCTTACCAAGATGGTGTAGTAACATTAAGACAATGGTTAGAAGATAACTATGGTAAAGAATATGCTGATAATTGGTTTGCAACTAAGCTACCTGGTCAAAAATATGTAAATCAACTAAGTAAAATAGTTAAGATTGGAAAAAAAGACGTTTATCAATCAGGTAGAATAATACCACCTGTTACACCAGGACAACAAGGTTACAAAGCACCATTTAGTACAATAAGTACAAGCATGGATATTAGCTCCCTGTATTCTTCCAACGCAACAAATACAGTTCCTCAAGAAGGACTAGATATAGAAAATGATGCAGAAAGATACAATATCACCTTCTCTAAACACGGTAAACTTACAGACAAGGATTCTGTAGAAGAAATCACTAAGAGGAGACTTGAAGGTGCAGTATTCAAGCTCGAAAAGAGAGTAAGAGAAGGAGTTTATGAAGAAGTAGAAGGCTCATACGTATCATCAGCCTTCAACGGTTACTTTGGTTTCAGAGGACTTGAACCAGGTCGTTACAGACTAGTAGAAGTTCAAGCACCTAAGAATTACAAACCAATTAATGGACCACTTCTATACTTCTCAGTTGAAACAGTAAGTATAGTGTCACAAAGGATAACCGACCCAAGAACTGGTGAAAACATTAATGTAAATACAGTTGGATTCTATTTCCCAGGAAATGATAAAGCTTACAAGTTTGAAGACTTAGAAATGCACGATCCAGTAACTAATGAAGTTATCAAGTTCATGAATGCAAAGAATGCTGATTTGGAAACAACTAAGATAATAGATCCTACAGATTCTACCAAGAAAACAGAAGTTTCTTTAAGAGAACTGAGCATCAAGTTCCCGGGAGAAATAAAAGATAAACAAGGAAAAGTTATTAAGGACACATATAAATTAAGTGAAATCCAAATCACACCAACTTCTAACGGATATATTTCTCTGGAATACGATAAGGCAAATGGTGTATACCAATATATTCCTGAAAAATCAACTAAAGAAGAAGATGGATTGTTAGTAGACTATGTTACAAGTGCTACCGCCAAAAATATGGGTAAAATCGTAAACGAAAAACCAGGTAAAGGTGAAATCACAATTAAAAAAATTGACCAAAAAGGTACTGAAATAAAGGGCACAAGTCAATTACCTGGCGCAAAGTTTAGAATAACCAACAAGGAAACAGGAAAAACTGAAGATGGAACAGTTGGACCAGGCGGTACACTTAAATTCACAGGCTTAAATATAGGTCATTATAGACTTGAAGAAATAGAATCACCTAGTGGCTATATCAACAACAAGCAAGTTTGGAACTTCACAGTAGGTGGAGAAGACTTAGACCCATATGCAAAAGATGTGCCAATTAAAATAAAAGATGTATCAAGTAGCATAACATTATCTGAATCGAAATTAAGTGTATTAAACCCAAATAGCACAAATAAAGGCTTAGTATCTGATAATCAAAAAGAAATGCATCCACACTTTGGAGAGGTATTTGTATTTGCTAACAAATACACTATTGATTCCAACCTAAAGATTAATCCTGGAGATTATTTTGTACAAAAATTAAGTGACAACATCGACCTTCACGGAATAATGGAAACGAATATTTCTAACCTTGATATAATTGCAGATGGAGTAGGTACAATTGCTAAGGCTGATTATAATAGAAAAGAAGGTACAATAACTTATACTTTCACAGACTATGCTAACACTTATAGCCTAGTAGAATTTTCTAATAAGCTAAAAGCCTATATCAACCTAAACAAAGTATCAAAAACAGGAAAGCAAAGCATTGAGCGTGGAGTAGTTGGTCACGACATGATAAAAGATGACATCAATGTTGTATATGACTCAATGACTGCAAGAGAATTATATAAGGGTACTGACGGAAAAACGTATGAAATGACCCAAAATCACCTAAATCTTGGATCAAAGATTATTAAATTTAATCCTGATACAGGCGAATTTGTTCATTACTACTATGTAAATAGGGATAGAAGTAATACTCCAAGGTCAACATTCTATTACTCATCTGACCAAAATATTGAAAACTTGAATATTGATTACTACTATCTTGATAGTAATGCAAAACTTGAAGAGTTAATGCCATTATCATTTGGTGTAAATGAAGATGACTCTAGACTTCCTAAACCTGTTAGAATAAGATCAAGGTCATATCTAGGTGCAGGTCAAGAAGAAAGCATTGGATTTACTAATGGTCTAAATTCCAATTCATCCTATATCTTCAAAGTTACAGGTAGAGTAGTTGGAGAGGATAAAGACGGTTATGTTGGTCATGGTATGCTTCAAATGCAAGATTATCCAACTCGATACGTTACAAGATGGGATAAACAATACTTCTTTAGAAATGAAGCTACTGCAAAAGCAAACCTAGAAATTCAAGCAGTAAACCCTGAAAATAAGATTAAATTCAAAAAAATAGACCAAGATGGGAATCCACTAGAAGGTGCAACATTCCAACTTTTCAAAAAGAATAATGATGGAAAATGGGATGGTCATGGTCAACCAATTACAACTGGAAAAGATGGAATAGTCGAATATTCTAAGCTTCCAAAAGGTGAATATCAATTAAAAGAAACACAGGCACCAAAAGGTTATGAAAAACCAGAAGGAGCAATCTTAGAATTTGAGGTAGATGCCTCTGGTAATATCCACCGAAGTAAAGAAACTAATGCTACAACCGATCCAAATAAACAATCAGTAAATGTTGACGAATCAGGTAGTATTCCAATGCCAATAGTCAATAAAAAACCACAAAAAATTCAATTTGTAAAGGTTGATGCAAGTGAAAAAATGACTAAGCTTGCAGGTGCAGAATTTGAAGTTTGGTATAAGAAAAATCTTGAGGATAATTATTCAAAAGATCTTCTTAAACTTTATGAAAATACAAGTGGCGGAAAGACAGAAAGACTTGTCCTTAAAGATGGAGAGACTGCTCCAAAAGAATATAATCCAGTAGATAAGTTCACTACAGCTAAAGATGGTAAGATTGAGTTTACTTTCTATGAAAATGGCTACTATGCACTAAAAGAAATTAAAGCTCCATCAGGTTATATAAAACCAAGAGACTATGTCAAGGAGTTTGTTGTAAAAGATGGCAAGGTTCAAGAAGAGCTAATATCAATCAAAAAAGCTGAAGATTTACCTGGAAAAAATTTAGAGATGAGCTTTATAATCAATAAAGATCATAAAGAAATCACCTACAAATCTAATGGAGCTGCCAACTTCACATTGAACACAGAAAACATATACTCACAGCCAGTTGATGGAGTAAAAAACCAGAGACCAAAAATAGAAGTTTACAAAAAATCAAAAGGAAATGTTGATTGGATTAAAGTTGATGATAAAATTGTAGTGGACATTATACCACATAATAGAGGTATAACATTCGATCTACATTCTCTTTTAAGAAGAATTAAGGGTTTAGACTCTACAAACACTGAAGATATTGAATCAACTGATAGCATTAAGATTGTTGTTAAGGCTGACATTATCAACAAAGACCTAGATAAAAATAATAAACTTAAAACAAAAACATCTGTGACAGAAATAATAAGCATAGATGGAGAGAGTGGTATAAACAAGATTTCTGGAAGTAGAAAAATCGACATCAATTCGCTAACTCCAGGTGTTGAATCGCAAGTTTACGAAGATATTCCGACAGACCAAGACATAGTAATTGTAAACAAACAAGCAGTTTATCCATTTACTGGAGGAAATGGAACATTGTTCTACGCTCTTTGTGGATTTGTAGTGATGCTTGTGGGAGTTTTGATTTATGCTTTTTATCAAAGAAAGAAAAAAACTCTTAGATTAAAGGCTTAGAAAATAAAATTTGTCAAAATTTTATAAAGCAAAAACCAGCTTAGGAAAACCTAGGCTGGTTTTTTGTTGGAAAATTTTAGGCTGTAGAGCTTTTTGGTTTTTAGAAGATAAAAAGAGATCCCTCGACTACGCTCGGGATGCCAGGGGGTTATTTGTAGGCTCAATGTGACAGTTATTTTGTCAATGAGAATACTATTATAAGGAATACATTAAATACGATAAATGCTGTGCTAAGCTCTGGCATCTTGAGCGTAAAACATCTTTAGATGTTTGAAGTCGAAAGATCTCAAAAAAATCTCAAGAAATTTGTTGTAATATAATAACCAAGAGATGTTTCGACTCACTTTGTTAGGAAATTTTCCTAATTTTCTCTCCCTTTTCTCTTATCTTCCAAGTCTTTTATAAGGTTTGGGAAGGCTTTTAGGAGTCTTCTTTCTCCGTATTTGTCGAAGATTTCTCTAATTTCAAGTTTTTTCTCATCTATTTCTTTTTTGCCTTCTGTTAGTTTTTCTGCTTTTTCTATGCTCTTTTCGGCGATTTTTTCTCCAAGTTCATCTGTAAGCTCGCCTATTTTCTCGGAAGATTTTTCTATTTGAGCAAATTTCTTGTTGATTCCAAGGATTGAATTGATTGTGGCGGATGTATCGATGACAAAGGCAATTCCTATTATTATATTTGTTATTATTAAGAAATTCTCCGGAATCTTTCCTACTAATTGGCTGATGCTTGGATGAATGGCTTCGTAGAAGATAAAGCCAACTGCCGCAAACATCAAGGAATATTCCAGGCAAATATAGCCTAAGAGATTAAAGTTTCTGTCAGAATAATCCCACCATTTTTTGCTGAATAATTTTTCTAGGATGAAACCTGTGATAAATTCAACTATGCTTGCCACAAACATACTTATGAAAAATAGGGCGATCTTGTTGTTTATTTTGAAAAAATCAAGGCTTATGATTATAAGAATTGCTGCAAGTCCATACATAGGACACCAAGGTCCGTTTAAAACCCCGCAGTTGATGTATTTTTTATTTTTTATACCGTTAAAGGCAACTTCTAAGAGCCAGCCTGCCATGGCGTAGATTAGAAAATAAACTGGATAAATTTTTAGCATTTTTTCTCCTTTTCTAAGACTTATTAGTATTATTGTCTATTTGCTAAAAATTTTCAAAATAAAAAACACTCTTTTTAGAGTGCTTATCATTTTATTTGATTTCTTGTACAATTTTGATGGTTTCTTCCTTATCCAAGGTGCTTCTTGCGAAAATTTTGTAAGTTCCTTTGTCCAATAGTATATATCTAAAGGCTCCATCATCCCAAAATTGAGCTTTTTGGTCAGCTATGTCTATTTCTTCAGTATCATCAGCAACTTTTATAAATTCTTTGAAAGTATCATCGTTATCGCAAAGTTGTAGGGTTATTTTCTTTGCTGGATTTTTCTCATCAACATATTCAACTGTTCTTAGGTCTTTTTTGTTGTCAGAAAAGTTTTCTACAAAGCCTTCTGGCAAGTAAGAAAATTCTTTTTGGTAGATCTCAGATTTTTCTTCTTGGTTAGCAATTGCTCCACCACAGCAATCTCCAGCTGGCATAGGATCTTTCTCTTCTTTATTTTCTTCTGCATTATTTTCTTCTTTTTTGCTTTCTTCGCTTACACTTGCTTGTTTTTCTTCGTTTGAATTTTTGTTAGAACAAGCTGCTTGTGGTAAAAGTAAGGCAAAAATAAGTGCTATTAATAAAATTTTTTTGTTTTTCATAATTTCCTCCATTTGTGTAATACAAACTAATTATACTATCTTTAGAAAATATGCAAAGTAAATATTAAAATAATTTTATCTTTAATTTTCTTAAAGCATATTTTTAAGAACTATAACTTTTATTTATTGAAATTTTAAGCTTTTCATAAGTTTTTGCAAAGATTTCTATTTTGACACAATTTGATTAATATTGTATAATTATTGTAACTATTAATAGGTATTTTGCCTAGATTTACGAAATACCGGGAGAGAGTATATGAACAAGAAAAAAGTTTACACAAGTGTTTTAGCTATTGCTTTATCTTTTGGTACTTTTGCACCAGCAAGCAGGAATTTTACCGGAATTTCTTATGCTAGCGAAATTACACAAAAAGAAGATAAAACTAGCGAAGATTTACAAAAATTAGTTGATGAGTTTGAAAATATTAAAAATGGTCAAGCTTACAAAAATTCAACTACAACAGAAAAAGAAGCTTATGAAAAGGCTATAAATGAAGCTAAGGAAAATACAAAAAACGACCAAGAAACTATAAATGCTTTATTTGAAAAAATCCAAACTGCTAAGCTAAGTCTTGGAAATAGCTTTAATAAGAGTTTGGAATCCAGAGAAGCTCTTTCAATAAGCCTTGCTATGGCTGACAAATTAGCCAAAGAAACTCTAGATGAAACTAGCAAAAATGCTTTGGCAGAAAAGATAAATTCAGCAAAAAGCATTTTGGAAGATGTTGAAAAAACAACAGAAGAAATTGATGCGGCAAATAGCGATCTTAATAAAACTATGAGCTTAATTATCGAAGAAAAAGCATTAGATACTGATAAATTAGCTCTTAAAGAAGATGAGTTAGAAAATATCAACAAATCTGAAGCTCAAGCTTATGCAAGCGCCCACAACAAATTAATGAACTTGCAAAAAGAAGCTTACAATTTCTACAAGGAAAACAAGCTTCAAAGTCCAGAAAATGCAAGCATCAAAGATATAAATATAGTTAAGCCTTTATCAGATGCAATAAATAAAGTGGCAAATGTTTTAGGCTCTGCAAATGTTTCTAGCAAAGATTTGACAGATAATTACAATGAGCTTTTGGCTGCTTATAATAAGGCGCTTGAAAGTTTGGATAGCAAAAATACCGAGCTTAGTAGACTTACAAAGGAATTGGAAAATCTAGTAAATGAAAATCCAAGTGATATAGCAAATGCTAACAAACTTGCCCAAAATACTTATAAGAGTGCTCTTACCAACGGCAAAAATGTTCTAAGTGACACAAACAAAGATTTAGAAAAAATTCAAAAAGCTATAAATTCTATTAAAGTTGCACGACTTTCTGTTAAACCACCACAGACAAAAACTGCAGGATCTGAAAAATCTACAAGTGAAGATCAAAAGCTTAAAAAGGCAAAAGATGAACTTAAAGCCCTTATAGACGAAAATAATAAAGTAAAAGAATCTGATGCATACAAGAACGCTAAAAAAGATGCACAAGAACTTTATGATAAGACCATTAGCGATGCTAAGCAAATACTTATAAAAAAAGATGTAAAATTATCAGAAATTGACCAAGCAAAGGCTTTGATAAATGATGCATTAAAGAATATCGGCTACAATAAATCAGTCGAAGCAAAAACTGACATTGAAAAATTAATCGAAGACCTAAATAAGCTTGTAAACGAAAATAAAGAACTTACAGAAAAAGTTTCTTACAAAAACGCAAGTGAAGATAAGAAAAAAGCCTATAATGATGCAATTTCCAAAGCTAAGGAAATCCTAGCAACTTATGCAAATGATAAGAGCAAGGTTAGCAAAGAAGACCTTGAAAAGGCGATTGCTGATGTAAATAAAGCCAAAAAAGAAATTTTCGTAGTGGAAGAATCATCTTATAAAGATAAGCTAAATGATTTAATCAATAAAGATGGCGAACTTAGAAATTCTGAAAAATATAAGGCAAAAAGTGCAGACCAAAATTCAAAAGAAATTATTGGTAAATACGAAGAGTTAATTGAAAAAGCCAAAAAAGATTTGAAAGAAAATAAAGAAGAATTTTATAAGGAAGATTTTGATAAGTTAAGCGAATATATAAAATTCATCAATGATGAGATGAACGATAAAGAACTTGCCCTTAGAGGAAGTGTAATATCATTTAAAGCACTAAAAGCAAGAAAAGAATACGAAAACTTCAAAAATTCTACTGAAAAAGATAAGCAAGAATTAATCAAATATTTTGACGAACTTTTAGCAAAAGCTGAAGAAATGCTAAAAAGCAAATCAAAAGATTATGCTGCTATGAAACTTCTAAGCCAAAAGCTCGACAATGCAATAATAACTATCAACAATCCTAATGAAGAAAATATACTTACCTTTAAGATTACAATGAAAATGGAAAATGTGGAAAAATTATACCAAAGCAAGGCTTTCCAAAATACTCCACAAATTGCAAGAGATAGACTTAAAAAAGCTGTAGATCGTGTAAGAAATATATCCACTGAAACAAAAAAAGATGAGTTAGAATCAATTTTAAGCGATCTTGAAGCAGCTCTTAATGTTAAAGAATTCCAAGAGATCATAAATAACAAAAATCAAGAAGAAGAAAAGCCAAGCACTACTGTTTCTGATAAGGAAATAATAGAAAAGATGATACTTGAGGATTTGGATCTAAAAGCTAGCAAAAAATATCAAAAAGCTCAAAAGAGCCTAAGAGAAGCTTATGACAAGGCTTTGGCAGATGCAAAAAAACTTATAGAACAAAAAGATAGCAAAGACGAAGATCTCAAAAAAGCTAAAGATGGACTATTAGAAGCTAAAGAAAAATTAGATGGCGACAAATTCGATAAACGCTTAGAAGCTTTAGTTAAAAATTACAATGACAATGCATCAAAGATTACAGATTTAAAACTTAAAGCTAGTATAAAAGAAAAAATCGAAGGCCTAATCAAATCTGACAAAACAATGGATGATTTAATTGAAGCTGAAAAAGACTTAACAAATGCAATTCCAAAAGCTGGAGCAAATGCGATAGTAAGAACAACTACACCAATTACAACGACAACTCCAATTACCACAACAAGAAAAGTGCCAAATACAGTAAACCCTGGTTCAATAGTAAGAACTGGTATAGAATCATTGGCACCAATATTAGGAATTCTAGTAGTAGCTTTGGGCGGATATTTCATATTAGGAAAAAAAGACAAAAACAAGAAAAATAAATAAAAATAAGGAGAAAATTATGAAAACAAAGAAAATTTTACTAGCAGCTCTTATTGCTTGCTTTACTCTTACAGGCTGTGACAAGCTTATGAGCAATGGAAAAGACAATGAAGTGCCAAAAGAAGAAGCACCTGTAACAGAAAATGCAACAGATGATAAAGATGCAGAAAACAAAGATGAAAATCCTGGCAATGAAGAATCAACAGATCAAGACTCTGAAAATACAGACGAAGAAATGGCTGAAAATTCAAACGCTGATGTAGATGCAAAAGCTAGTCTTGAACAAGCAATTTTTGACAATAGAACTAAGGCTCGTGCAATAGAACTATTGTTAGATATGGCTCCAGAACAAGTAGCAAATATCAAACCTGAACTTGAAGAAATGCTTGAAAATTCAAACAATTTACTAGAAGAAGCTCAAGCAGTTCTTGATAGCTTAGGACAATAAAAACAAAATTAAGGTCCTATTTTGGGACCTTAATTAAAATTAATATTAAAAAACAAGAAAAAAAAGATTGGAGCGAAAATATTTGGGTACATATTTAATACAAGATTGTAACAATATTGTAAGGAGTTTAATATGAAAACTAAAAACATTATTAAAATTGGAGCTATGGCTCTTTGCCTAACAAGTCTAGGAGCAAGTGTATCCTACGCAACAGAAGCTGATGCCAGAAATATTTTAAATAAAATCTACGATAATATGGATCAGATGGATATATTGACAGGAAATACTCCAACTCCAAGAGAAAGATTAGATGTTCCAAATGGTGGAGAAACTACTACAACAACTACAGAATCTGTAGTTCATGGCAAAAATGAAGAAAAATCTGAAGAAAAGGATTATGTAAAAAATCTAAGAGAATCATTAAGGAAAAATGATGTAATAGTAAAAGCCTTAGAAGAAATTTTAAACAAATACCCAAAAACTATCAGAGGCAAAGAAGAAAAATTAGTAAAATTACTTGTTAATTCTGACGAATTAAGAAAAGATGCAGCTGAATTATTGAAAATATTAACAGGCGAAGAAGTTACAATTTCAAAAGTAAGTATTCCAGAAAAATACCAAGATTTATTAAAAAAATAAAGAAGTAAAATAAAAATATTGTAAAAACAAAAAGGAGAAATTTATGAAAAATAAAAAATATTTAAAAGCAGGACTAGTTTTAGCGCTTGGAGTATCTTTTTTACTACCAGCAAACAAAATATCTTACGCAAGCTCAACAACTGGTACAACTATAGTAGTTTCAGAATTAGATGCTGCAAAAGCAAAATATAAAAAAGCTTATGATACTGCAAATAGTAAATACAAAGAGCTAAAAAAAGTTACAGATTCAGTTCTTTATAAAAACGCTACAAAAGAAAGTGCAAAATATGAATTTTCACTACATTTAAACAATTTAATAAAAACACTAAGTGATTATAGTCCTGACAAGGTAAAAGAAAGCCAATACGAAGAAGCTATTAGCAAATTAAATGAAGCATTAAAATATGCTGAAGAAAAAAAGGCAGCTTTAGATGGTAAAACAGTAGATAATTCTGAATTATTTGACCTATATTACAAGGATAAAGAATTCAAAGATAGCTACTACAAAAAAGCAACAAAAGCTCAAAAAGATGCTTATGATAAGGCAAAAACAGATGCTTATAAAGTCCTATTAGAAGGTGATAATGTTAGTGCAAAAGAATACAACGATGCCCTAAAAGCTTTAAAAGATGCTAGAAATGACATTATAAACTCATCCGATAAGGAAAAAGTATTTGAAAATCTTAAAAAAGAAATCGCTGAAGCAGAAAAATTAGACAAATCTTTGTATACTGAAAAATCTTACAATGTATTTAAGACAGCGTTACTTGCAGCAAAAACAACAGCTGAATCTGCAAATTCAACTCTAAACCAATACAAAACAAGCCTTGAAGCTTTACAAGAAGCTAAAAAATCATTAGTAAAAGTTGATACTAAAGAAGAAAAAGAATTAGCAAAATTAATAGAAGAATTAAAAGCTGCTAAAAAATCTAACGAAACAAAAGTTTCTGCTGCACAATGGTTATTAGAAAACACACCAGATACAGTTAAAAAAGTTAAAGGCAAATTAGATAATCTAATCAAAGAATCAAAAGCTATAATCAAAGAAGTAGATGCTTACTTAGCTGAATATGAGAAAACTAGAGGATAAGAAGTAGCTAAACTTTTTATTTCCTATTAGAGGGAGTTTTTAACAATGAAAATTAAAAATAAGTTGTTAGTTTCAATTTTTGCACTAAGCTTTTTGCTAATGAGCTTTAATGTAGGAGATAACACAGCCCTTGCAACAAGTATAAATGAAAATGTAAATACCCCAGAAAATCAAAGAGTTCAATTGCAAAAAGCAGTTGATGATACAATAAAAGTTGTAAATTCAGAAGTTTACTATACTTACACAAGCCAAGAGCTAAAAAGTGAGTATGAAAAAGCCATAGCAAATGCAAAGCTTGTTTTGGCACAAAAAGATGCAAGTTATGACCAACTTAGAGACGCAACAGCTATGGTAAATAAGGCTAAAAAAGATATTGAAGATGCCATGATAAAAATTGCTGAAAAAATAAATACCAAAAATCAGTTGGAAAAAGCTTTAAATGAAAACAAAATGAAAGCTAATATGGCAAGAGATTTACTAACAAATTATCCAAAAACAGTAGCAAAAGTAAAAGGAAAACTTCAAAATATACTCAAAAGTTCAGAGGCTCTTGTAAAAGAAGCTGAAAGCCTTTTAAAGCAATTAAATTTTTAAGGAGCAACAATGATTAAAACTAAAAAAATCGCAGCTATTGGATTAGCATTAGTATTTTCCTTTACAGGACTTGCTGGTGGGAAATCTTATTCAAATGTAAGTTTTGCACAAGGCGAAGAAACATCTTACAAAGATCTTTTGTTAGGATATATCAAAGAAGATGCTAATTATAAAGAAAGCGAAGATTACAAAGATTCAAACGATGCCCTAAAGTTAGTTTATGTTTTGGCAATGGATACTGCTAAATCTTTAGTAGAAGATCAAAATTCAACAGAAGAACAATTTAAGGGAATTTATGAGCAAATACGCAAGGCAAAAAGCGAGATTGCTGATAAAACAAATCCAATTATGGAAAAAGCAAAATATAGGGTAGGGCTAGAAATTCAAATATATGAAGCAAAAAATGCCCTAGAAACAATTGGTAGATATGACTATAACAAAAAATACTACGATGATCTAAAACTTGAATATAATTATGCCAAAAAACTTGTAGACGATGACAAAACAAGCAACTACGAATTTTTGAAACAAGCTAAAGATCTTAAAAATGCAAAAGATACATTCATAAAAGAAAACAATAGAAAAGCTTATATCATAAGACTTGAAGATGCTATAGCTCTAAATCAAAAACAAGCTGCAGCAGCCAAAGATTTGCTAACAAACTATCCAAAAACTGTAAGCAAGGTTAAAGATAAACTAGAAAAGATCTTAAAAGATTCTCAACATCTAGTAGAAGAATCACAAAAAATATTAAAAGAGCTAAAAAAATAATTAGATTATTAAGATTAAACACCCTCTGGGGTGTTTTTTCTTATCCTATCTTTATAAAAATCTTAAAAATCGTATAATTTTAGTAAATACAAATTTAAAGAGGTAAAAGTGAAAAGAAAAATTCTTGCAATAATTTTTGCTTTGGCTTTAATAATGCCAGCAAATTTAGGCGAAAAAAATATGGCTTATGCCATTTCAAATAAAGAATTAGCAGATAATTTAGATCCGAGCAAATTAGAAGCAAAAGTTGCTGCAGCCAGGTACTTGCTTGAAAATTATCCTAATACAGTTAAGGGAAGTGTTAAAAAAAAGCTTAAAGTTCTTCTGAAAAAATCTCAAGAAACTTTAGATGAAGTTTATGCTTTCAAAAGAAAATACGGCAGCGAAGATACTTTAGCTATAAGGGTAAAAAATCAAATAAGAGAAAATTTAAGGCAAAGAAAGACAGATTTTACAGTAAATATCAATTCTTATGCAGATAACGACCAAATTTCCCAATATTTTCTAGAAACTTGCAAGGAAGATCCGTATTTTTTCTATAGCATTTACGAAAAAGCCAATGTTTCTAGCAAATATAATTCAGAAATGTCAAATGTAAGTAAAATTTATATAGACTCTGCAAGATTTATAGTTACTTATAGAGAAAATCAAGAAGTTGAGAAAAAAGTTGAAGAATTTGCCAATAATTGGGTGCAAAATAATATCAGTCCCTTTGATTCTGACTTTGATAAAGCTTTAAAAATCCACGATTTTGTAGTAACTCAAAATCAATACAATCTTGGAGATAGCAAAAGTAGAAGTGGTGGATATTCTATTTATAATCCAGCAAGTATTCTCTTTGGAAATGGCGGAGTTTGCAATGCCTATGCTACCTTGTTTGACAAGCTAGCAAATCTTTCAGGCCTTGAAGTAAGATATGCAACTGGAATATCTAAAAAAAATTCAGAGCCACATATATGGAATATGGTAAAAATTGATGGAAATTGGATGAATGTCGATGCAACTTGGGATGATCCAACTATAAGATTTGACGATGGTTATGTGACTAACCTTGATGATTTTGTTATTTATGATTATTTTTTAAAAAGCGATGAACAAATGAGATACAGTAGAATCATAGATGAAGATAAAAATAGACCTCTTGGACTTACAACAATGGATACAGGTCTAAAAAATTCAACGATCAAGAAAATTGGCGATACTTATATGGTTGTAAAATAGAATTTTCTATAATTAAAAAATAGTGGCGAAAGATTGCCACTATTTTTTGCTTATAATATAAAGATATGGTGGGGTGTTTTTTTGATTTGGATACGATAGCTTTAGGACTGTAAAAAGTTTTTGATCCAAATTTTTAAGATATGTGTCAAGGGCATCTGCTTCTAATTTTCCTTCTTCATGACCTGGATAAACACTGATAAAAATTTTTCCGTCCTTGTTTAAGATAGCTAAAAGTTTTTTTAGACTATTTATGGTAGAAGTTTTCTTGGTGGTAATATTTTTGTCGGCTTTTGGCAAATAACCTAGATTATAAACAGCCAAATCAATTTTTTCCTTAATATATTTGTCGATATTTTCATGACTATCTAAAATAAAGGTAAAATTTTCTTTATTTCCTATAAGCTCATACGTATTTTCCTTAGCTTTTGCTTGAATATCAAAGGCATAAAGCATAGTAGGTTTTAGCTTATCGAGGATAAATTTGCTATCATAACCATTGCCAGCAGTCATATCCACTGCTATATTTACACTTTTTTCATTTTTTAAAATTTCTTTAGCAAGTTCTGTAATTTTTTCTATCATTAGTAATTGTAATAATCTTCCTCGATGCTGCCGTCAATTTCTGCAAAAAACTTTGGGTCAGCTTCATTTTGTTTTATTGGCATACCCATCCTATGCATTTCGTTTAATTTAAAAATCATAAGATTTACATTTACTTCATATAAACTTGCCAACTGATTGTAGGAATAACCTAATTTTATATCCTCTAGCAAAGTTTTTTCGTTTATCAATAGGTGGGCAGCAAAAATATTGGCCTCAATTTCCATATCCGTTCTTATATCAAAGAGTTCATATTCTGCCATTTGATAAGAAAGTTCGTCTTTGTGGTAAATATCATGACCAAGTTCGTGGGCTAATACCATATTTAATAATGGATCAGATAAATGAGGGTTATAAAATACAAAACGATTTTTTTTGATAATTTTATACATACCCAAAACCTTTGTTGGACTTTTAAAGGGAATAAGAAACACACCTTTTGCTTCTAAAATTTCCCTGGGGTCTCTGGTCTTGTATTTTTTTATGATCTTTTTTGTATCGAGGAAAATTTGATCGTATAAAACTGACATCTATTTCCTCTTTTTTGATCCATATTTTTTGTTTTCATTTTTGGCTATATAATAAGCCTCGCTTATTGCATCAAGGATTGCTTTTTTGTCTTCTTCTGGCAATTCGCCACCAGCCATTAGTCCAATTACACCGTCTACAAGCTCTTTAGCATCTCTTGCACCCTTTGCTCCATAACGTTCATAGGCTCTTAAAATAAAATCATCCTCATCTGTTACCAAATAATCGTGACTTGTATCCAAAGCTTTGGCCAAAGCATCGTAAGTTTTTCTGTACCTAGGCTTACTTTGACCTGATTCATATCTTGAGATTGTCTTTAAAGAAACATCGCAATATTTTGCAAGTTCTTCTTGGGTCATATTTTTAGCTTCTCTTAAATCTCTAAGTTTTTCTGCAAATGCCATCATATCTCCTTGTAATTAAAATTATAGTCTTCTATTGTCTATATTATACATTAAAAGTCAAATCCTAACAAGAAAATCGGACAAAAAATAAAATTATTAATAAAATTAGCTAAAAATTTTATCGTCGTTGTCGGCCTTATCGGTAGAAAGAGCTCTAATGTCTAGGGTTTTCCCTAAATCTTTTAATTCTTTAAAGCAAGCTATATCATCATCGTCTACGTATACTGTTTCATTTACTTTTTTCTTGTAGTATTTTCTACTCATATTACCAACATTTACCATGTCAATATCAAGTCCGTTTTCTACTAGGGAAAGGGCATCTTTTGGATTCTCTACAAGAACTAAAGCCTCAGTATCATCTTCTAAATCGCCTAATTCCTCAATTGCTTTTTCAACTGTTAAAAAATAAATTTTAGTATTAAGTGGTGTTACTATTTCCATAAGCTTTTGAGAATTTTCATCCATAAAAGTTTTGTCGTTAACTACAACGATAATGTCAGCTCCAACTTCTTTAAGCCAACTTTTTCCTATTTGACCATGCATTAGTCTATCATCAATTCTTAGTAAAACTGTCTTTGCCATAATATATCCTTTCTTATATATAGTTATTTTGAAATGACTTTACCAGATATTTATCTTACTGCCATATTTTAGATAAAAAAATTCATCTTTAAGCAAATTTAATAGAAAAATTCTTATAATATAAAAAATATGATTTATTATATTGCTTACTCTACAAATTTTCTTAGGCAATAAGAAAAATATAAATCATATACTTATAAAGGAGAAATATATATGAAAAATAAAAACAAAAAATTAGCAAGCGTACTATTAATGGCAATGGGATTTAATATGATTATGCCAAGCCTAAACTCAAAAGCTGATACAAAACTCGAAAGTCCGATAGAAGAAAAACAAAGCATCAAAGTAAAAAATTCAACCATAGAAACATTGGAAAAAGAATTAGATAAAGCAAAAATAGATCTAATAAAAGCTAAAAATGATTTGAAAAATAAAGAAACAAAGAAAAATCTCATAGATAAACAATACAATAAAGCAGCAGAAGAATATGAAAAAGCAAAACTCCAAAGCGAAAATGCTAGAAAAAAACTAGAAGAAGCAAGCAAAAATGAAAAAGAAGCTAAAACTAATTTAGATGAATTTATCAAAGAAAAAGAAAATCAAGAAGAAAGTTCAAAAAAGCTAGAACAAGCTATTAAAGACCTAGAAATAGCTAAAAAAGATAAAGAAAAAATAGATAAGGAATTAGAAAATGCTCAAAATGATAAAAATGCTCAAGAAGAAAAATTTAACAAAGCCAAAAATGCTCTAAATGAAGCCAAAGAAATTGAGCAAAAAGAAAAAGATCTTTTAGATAAAATAAATAATGATCCAAAAATCCAAGAAAATAAAGATAAAAAAGATAAAACTAACAAGGATTTACAAGAAGCTAAAGATTTAGATAAAAACTACTTAGAAGCTAGCAAAGAAGATTTAACAGACGTTCGCCAAAAGATAAAAGAATCTCAAGAAATTCTTAGTAATTCAAGAAATAATCTCGACCAAAGCAAGGATCAAATAAATGATCTATATGGAAATATAAAAGATTTTGAAGCAAATAACAAAAACTTAGCAGAACTTAACAAAGAAAAAGCTAAAGCGGAAGAAGAATTAGCAAATCTTCAAAAAGACACAGAAGAATACAAAGAAAAAGAAAATCAAATTGAACAAATAAAACAAAAAATTGCAAATATAGATGAAATAAAAGGCCAAGTAGATGAAAAGTACAAAGCTTTATACGAAAAAGCTGAAACTGATTTTGGGAAAGTTAAAGATTATAGCAATGGATTTGACAAAGTAATTAATTCTGTAATAGAGCAAAGTGAAAAACAAGCAAAAAATAATCTAATAGATAATATCAAAAAAGGCGAGATAAAATCTTCAAATATTGATGAGAAAATTAATGAAGCTAAAGCAAAAGCAGATGCTGTAAAAACGCAAAAAAGCGCAGCTGAAAATAATTATATGAAAGCTAAGGAAAAACTTGCCAAAGCTTGGGATGATTTGACAATAGCAAGCCAAGGACTAAAAAATAGCAAAGCAAAATTATATGACAAAAATTTTATTGACTCAGAAGAAGAAATCAACAAAGAGATTAAAGAAAATGAAGAAAAATTCAACCAAGCAATAAAAACTTTAAAAGAATTATCAACTGACTTGGTAAACAAAGAAGAAACACTAAAATTAGTTTTAGGGGAAGAAGAAAAACTTAGCGCATATGCCAAGGCCATAGAAGGCTCAAAGGCCATGATAGAAACTCTTGAAAAAAATAGAAACAAAATTGAAGAATTAAGTAAAATTTTAGAGCAAATTGACCAAGAAAATAAAAAAATACAAGAGCAAATTGATGCTGCTAAGGCAAAACTTTTGGAAAAACAAAAAGAAGTAGAAAAACAAATAGAAACATCAAAAAAAGCAGAAAAAGAACTAGAAGAAGCTAAAGAAAACTTGAAAAAGGCAGAAAGTAAAAAGAATGAAACTGATAAAAAGATTAAAGATTTAGAAGAAACAATAAAAAAACTAAAAAAATCACCAGAAGATAAAAATATCGACCAAAAAATAAAAACAGCCAAAGAAAAGTTAGAGAAGATACAAAAAGAAAAAGAAATTTTGAATAAAGATTATGAAAAAGCTAAAAACAGAGAAAAAGAATTAAAGAAAAAGCTAGATGACGAAAATCAGAAAAAATTAGAAGCTCAAAAAGAATTAGATAATGCCAAAAAGGAAGTAGAAAAAGCTCAAAATTACCTAAATTATAAAGAAAGTCAATTGGCAAATGCTAAAAATTCAACAGATAAAATTTTTGTAAAAAAAGGCTATAAATTCATCAAAGAAGGTAATTACCAAAGAAAGAGCCTTGTCAATAATCTCAATTCTATCAAAAATTCATTAAGATTAAACCAAATAAAAGTTGAAGCTTGTAAATTCTTATTAGAAAATACACCAAATACTGTAAAAAATGTTTTAGGCAAGTTAGAAAAACTATTAAAAGAAGCAAATAATTTACAAAAACAAGCTTACGAAGCAATTAAGGAATATGAAGAAGTTCTTTCTAAATAATTAATAAATTCTGTTAATGCTAGTAAAATTTTATTCATATAAATAGTAAGCAAATAATATTTGCAAAAATTATCCGATGTGGTAAATTAAAAATATATTATAACTGTGATGGGGCAGTAAGTATTAGGGAAATTTACAGAGAAAAGATGTTAGCTGAGAATTCTTGATCAAACTTTTACCCAAAACCACCCCGGAGTTTTTTAAGAAATTAAAACGAGTTTGTCGCGTTAAGACGTAAATGAGTAAAAAATTAGGTGGAACCACGGATAATCCCGTCCTTATATCGGAAACGATAGAGGGCGGTTTTTTATTTGTAAAAAAAGGAGAGCATATGATAAAAATAAAATTACCAGACGAATCAATAAGAGAATATGAAGAAGGCATAAGCGTAGGAGAAGTTACAAAAGATATTTCTGAGGGTCTTTATAGATCAGCACTTGGAGCTGTTGTCAATGGAGAAACCAAGGGATATTTAGAACCTATCAATGAAGATAGTGATTTTAGAGTTGTAAAATTTGACGATATTGAAGGAAAGAAAATTTTCTGGCATACAACAAGCCATTTAATGGCAGCAGCTATCAAAGAATTGTGGAATGATACAAAATTTGCTATAGGACCAGCAATTGACGATGGTTTCTACTATGATATGGAAACTGAACATAGATTTGTTCCAGAAGATTTTGAAAAAATAGAAGCAAAAATGCTTGAGATTGCAAAAAAAGATATAAAACTTGAAAGAGTTGAAATATCAAGAGCTGAGGCTTTAAAATATTTTAAAGAAAATGGACAAGATTATAAAATTGAGCTTATAGAAGATTTGCCAGAAGATGAAATGATAACTCTATACAAAATGGGAGATGCATTTACAGATCTTTGCCGTGGACCACATCTTGAATATACAAAAAAAATCAAGGCAGTAAAACTTAAAACAATAGCTGGCGCTTATTGGAGAGGCGATTCTGACCGCCAAATGCTACAAAGAATTTATGGAATTTCTTTTGAAAAAGCTAAAGAATTAGAAGAATGGAAAGAATTACAAAAAGAAATTGAACGTAGAGATCATAGAAAAATTGGTCGTGAGATGGACTTATTCTCCTTCCACGAAGAAGGACCAGGATTCCCATTTTTCCATCCAAATGGAATGATTCTAAGAAACGAACTTTTGGGTTGGTGGACAAGTGTTCTAGAAGCAAATGGCTATGGAGAAATCAAAACCCCACTAATATTAAATGAAGCTTTGTGGCATAGATCAGGTCACTGGGATCATTACAAAGAAAATATGTACTTTACAAAAATTGATGGCGAAGACTATGCAATAAAACCAATGAATTGCCCAGGTTCAGTTTTAACTTATGCCTACAACCAACATTCTTATAGAGATCTTCCAATAAGACTTGCAGAATATGGCCAAGTTCACAGACACGAACTTTCTGGAACCTTACATGGACTTTTCAGAGTTAGAACTTTTACTCAAGATGATGCTCACGTTTATTGTTTGCCAAGTCAAATCAAAGATGAAGTTTATAAAATGATAGATCTTGCTGATTTATTGTATTCTACATTTGGCTTTAAATATACTTTGGAACTATCAACAAGACCTGACGATTATATGGGCGAACTAAAGGATTGGGATTTTGCAGAAGAACAACTTAAAGCAGCCCTTGAAGAACGTGGAATTGATTACGAACTAAATCCTGGCGATGGAGCCTTCTACGGACCAAAAATAGACTTCCATCTACTAGACGCAGCCAAAAGAGAATGGCAATGTGGAACAATCCAACTAGACTTCCAATTACCACAAAACTTTGACCTAACATACATTGACGAAGATGGCGAAAAGAAAAGACCAGTAATGCTTCACAGAGCTTTGCTTGGATCAATCGAAAGATTTATAGGAGTTTTGACAGAACATTTTGCTGGAAGATTCCCACTATGGCTAAATCCAGAACAAGTAGTAATAATTCCAGTAAGCGATAAATTCCTAGAAACGGCAGAAAATTTGGCAAAGAAAATCAAAGAGAATAACTTTAGAGTAAAGGTGGATAAGAGAAGCGAGGGAGTAGGATACAAAATCCGTCAAGCACAACTAATGCGTGCAAACTACATGCTAGTAGTTGGAGAAAAAGAAGAAAGCTCAAAACTATTAACAGTTAGAAATAGAGATGGAGAAGAAACAAAAGATGTTTCATTAGAAGAATTCCTAGAAAAAATCAAAGAAGAAAAAGATAGCAAATCAGTAAAATCTATATTCTAAGGATAAATAAAAGACTAGTTATATGAATTATTACGAGAAAAAAATTTCGAGAAAAAGCCCTATAACTGGTCTTTTTTCTTGACAAAATCTCCTGATTTGGATATCATTAACCTTTGTAAATGAGATTAACTACAAAAGGAGTATCTATGGCAGAAATTAATATAAAAGAAAATAAAATGGGGATTATGCCAGTTGGTAAACTATTATTTGAAATGTCCATACCAATGGTAATATCAATGCTTGTCCAATCCATATATAACATCGTAGATTCAATATTTGTAGCAAGAATCTCAGAAGAAGCCTTGACAGCCGTATCTTTGGCATTTCCAGTCCAAAGTATCATAATCGCCTTTGGAGTAGGAATTGGAGTTGGTTCATCAGCGCTTCTAAGTAGGTTTTTGGGTGAAAAATCTTTTGAAAAAGTAAGGTCGGTTGCCCTTCACGGGATACTTCTTTGCATATTAACATATATTGGCTTTGCACTTTTTGGCATATTTTTTACCGATACTTATGCAAACGCTCAAGGACAAAAAGCCATTGTAACAGCCTACACCAAGGATTATTTATCCATAGTAACCATATTTAGTGCAGGATTATTTTTCCAAATCTTGGCAGAAAAACTCTTACAAGCAACATCACTAACCAATTTCACCATGATTACACAAATCTCAGGGGCTGTCATAAATCTAATCCTAGATCCGATTTTTATCTTTGGACTATTTGGATTTCCAAGACTTGAAGTAAAGGGAGCAGCAATAGCAACTGTACTTGGTCAAGTAGGTGGAGCTTTGATAGGACTTTATTTTAACAAAACAAAAAATAAGGAAATAAACTTTAACTCAGACAAATTCAAATTCCATTCAGACATAATGAAACAAATTTTTTGGATAGGACTACCATCAATTGTAATGAGTACCATGGGATCAATAATAGTCTTTATCCTAAATATAATCCTAAAAACATTTGGCCAATCAGCCATAGCTGCCTATGGAGTAATGTTTAAATTCCAATCCTTTGCCTTTTTGCCAGTAATAGGAATCACAAATGCGCTAACAACAATTGTTTCCTACAATTATGGAGCAAGGAAAAAAGAAAGAATCAAAGAAGCCATAAAACTTTCCATGATAAGCTCCTTTGGTCTAGTATTAGTATCCATAATAATAATGTGGATATTTCCAAGAGAACTTTTGGGATTTTTTAACGCTACTGATAAAATGGTTGAAATAGGAATTCCAATGATGCGCATAGTTTCCCTATCATATTTTGCAGCAATTCCATCAGTAATAGCAGTAGGAGGAGTATTTCAATCTTTGGGCAATTGGCAAATAGCCATACTCCAATCATTTTTAAGACAATTTTTTATTCTCCTACCAATATTTTATTTCTTCACACTATCAGGCAACCTAGAACTATCCTGGTGGGCATTTTTCATAGCAGAAACCCTAAACTCAATCCTATGTTACTGGCTATTAAAAAGAGAAATAAACAATAAAATAGAAATTTTAGATTGAAAAAAGACTGCAGAGTTAATTAGCAAATAAACATTATCTTTATAGCTAATCAAAAAATCTGCGGTCTTTTTTTATGAGAAATTTTTTAAGATTAATTTGTGAAAGTTTTAAGAAATGATATATTTTTTAAAAAAAGACCTTGCAATTTTAAAAAGAAAAAGCTATAATATTAACGTTGATTTAGGTATTTTACGGTGGTTACCGAAATTTTCAGGTAGTTTTTATCTGATGCTAAAGTTTACGAAAAGAGAGCCTTCTATATGCCTGATGTGGCAGATAAAAAGCTAAAAAGTAACTATTACGCTCAGAGTTTTTACAAGAAAAAATCAGCAAATAAAAAGCATCAACACCACGAGATTGCAAAAGTACGAAGGTTATCCTTACGGCCGACAGCAGTCTTTTTTTGTTGGTTGGATACCCTTCTAGTATTGCGAAATATTAAGGAGGTGTTAAAATGCTAAATCAAAAGCTGACTTGGTTTAAATTAACAAGAGCAGGACTAATTAATATTATCTTAGGATCTATGATTGAGGCTTTTACAGTTGTAAATATCCATATCCCATCTCAAATCACAGAAGGTGGAATCCTAGGACTGGCCTTATTGTCTTATAAGACTATTGGTATAAATCCATCAATTCTAAGTCCAATAATGGACGTTATTTGTGTTATTATTGGAATAAATATTTTTGGAAAGGCATTTTTAAGAAAGACTTTATTAGCTTCTTTATTATTTGCAGTTTTTTATAAAATATTTTCCCTTATGGGACCAATTCTTCCTAATCTTTATAACTATCCACTCTTGGCAGCTATAGTTGGAGGTATTGGAATTGGACTAGGTTGTGGACTTGTAGTATCTCATGGAGGAGCCACAGGTGGAGATGACGCCTTGGCCCTTGTAGTAGCAAACAAGGCTAAGATAAATATTTCTTATGCCTACTTACTAATGGACGTAATTGTCTTAGTAATGTCCTTAACATATATTCCATTTGGCAGATTAATATTCTCTCTAATTACTACAACAGTATCATCTGTTTTAGTAGGTCAATTTGAGATTAATGTTAGTCCGTCTATGGGAAAAACAAATCTTTCGATTTAAAATTTTGTTTTAAATTGCAAGATTTCCAAGTTTATATATGAAAAAAAGTAGCTTCGGCTACTTTTTTTATGTGGAAGTTAATTATTTTAAAAGAAATTTATGCTTATGAATTTTTTAATCTAATGTGTAAATTTCAACAACTTTATTTATCAAATCTTCATTTCTTCTATTAATATCATCAATTGTCCAAGAATCTTTTTCGTTTATGCTTTGATTTAATTTAATATTTGCTATGCTTTCATTTAGGAATAGTGGTGTCCTTAGACCTTCGAAAGTTCCGATTTTAGGATCTTTATAATCTCTTTTATCGACAAATTCATTGTTGCTAAGTTCAGTATTATAACCTGTAAGTGTTAGATTTCCTAATTTATGAACGTTATCCAAAAACAATTGGTCTTTTTCTTTAACTCCATATTTTTCAATTAGATTCTTTTCCCAAATTGAGCCTTGCTTAATAGTTTGTGGCATTATGTGCTCTAAAGTCCAATAATATAAACCCTTTGAATTTTTGTCGTTTAAATTATCTGGTCTTTGTTTATTAAAGTAGTTTCCATATTCTCTTTCCAAATCCACGAGTATTATTCTTGTAGTATCTTTATTGACATCATAAATATTATTATTAAGCGCAGATATAAAGATATCATCTTCTGCAGCTAGTGGATTAATATTAGATGTTATGATACTTAAATAGTCATTTTCAAAGGCATTATTTATATTTTCTATAATAATTAGATCACAAAAAGATCAATCGGGCAAGCTTTATAAATATTTATTTTTTAAAAAAATCGATTAGAAAAATTATTTATAATGCATCGAGTTTTACTTTAAATATTTGTTAGAGTATTTATAATGTAAAAAACCGACCCAAAAGTTTGTTAAGGTGACCCCACAAAGTTGGACCTAATACCAGAGTTAGAACTAAACTAGCCCTGGTATTTCTTTTTCCTTTCCTACCCCTAGGGGTAGAAAGTTTT
>QWCE01002653.1_pt1 | contig 26983 bp, 22 predicted proteins | sample 1972531 | NCBI WGS metagenome assembly QWCE01 (sample SAMN09866716, study PRJNA288562) | Human gut metagenome isolate term4_stool, whole genome shotgun sequencing... | reverse complement strand
GTGATCAGCGTCGATGAAAGCCAGACCACCGAGACGGAAATCGTGCTCACCGAAGGCCTGGAATTCGACAAAGGTTACATTTCCCCCAGCTTCATCACCGACTATGAAGCAGCCCGCGCAGAACTCGAGGATCCCTACATCCTCATTCACCGCAACAAGCTGAGCTCGCTGCCCGTCCTGCTGCCCATGCTGGAAAAAGTACTGGCTACTAAACGCTCGCTCCTCATCATCGCAGAAGATGTAGAAGATGAAGCTTTGGCTGCGCTAGCGATGAACGCCCTCCGCAAGATCCTCAAGGTCGTTGCGGTGAAGGCTCCCTACTTTGGCGAACGCCGCGTCGGCTTCATGCACGACATGGCAGCTGTCACCGGCGCCACCGTTGTCGACCCTGACACCGGCGTGAACCTGGCAGATTCCGGCCTGGAAATCCTTGGGAGTGCAAAGCGCGTCACTGTCACAAAGAAGAGCACTCTGATCGTGGATGGCGCCGGAACCCCTGAGGCTGTCGAAGAGCGTCGCCGCCAGCTTCGCACCGAGATCGAGAACTACTCGTCCGAGTGGGACAAGAACAAGATGAAGGAACGCCTCACCAAGATGTCTGGTGGCGTTGCCCTCATCAAGGTGGGTGGCTCCACGGAAGCAGAAGTGACGGAACGCATGATGCGTGTTGATGATGCTATCCATGCCGCCCAAGCTGCCGTTAAGGAAGGCATTATTGCCGGCGGTGGCTCCACGCTGACCCAGTTGGCAACGCAGGTGGCAGAGTTTGCAGAGACTCTCGGCGGTGACGTGGCACTGGGTGCCCGTATTCTCGCCAAGTCGCTGAACTCGCCTCTCTACTGGATTGCCAAGAATGCTGGTGAAGACGGTGCCGTAGTTCTCAGCAAGGTACAGGAGATGCAGCCGGGTGAAGGCTATAACGCTGCCACCCGTACTTTCGGAAACTTGCTGGAAGCCGGTGTTATCGATCCGGTGATGGTGACGCGTTCTGCCGTCACCAACGCTGCCTCGGTCGGCCGTATGGTGCTCACCACCGAAATCTCGGTGGTGGATAAGCCGAAGGCGGCTGGTGAAGAGAATGGCGCACACGCCGGACACCATCACCACTAGACCGGTAGTCCCGCCCATCACACCTTAAATATCGTTGCTACCCTCAACCCCGCTAGTTGTTTGTCGACGGGCTGCCCCACAGTTGCAGCCCGAGCACGGACAACGCAGCGGGGTTGAGAAATTTCTCCAGCCGTCACTGCAAAGCGGGTAGCCTGAGAACCAACAGAGTTAGTTGGTCCAGAGGCCGGCTACCCATAAGGAGAAAGAATGCCCTCGCAGAGTTCACAGCTCACCAAACCGACCTGGCAGTGCGCACAACGCTGGTGGAATGCCGTGGAAGCAGCCGGATTAGGCTACTACGGGGCGGCGACCGAACAGCTGTCCTCCGTCATGGAAGACTGTCAGAAACTACCTTCCCCAGATGGATACCTGCTGGCCTCCCTTTGTTTGTCCTCCCAAGCCTCGTGGCAGCGGCAAATGGGAAACCACGCCATTGCGGCCACGTTGGACGATAAGGCTATTGAACTACTGGCCCAAGAACTTCCCAGCGAGAAAGGCTGCATGGAGGTAGAAACGGCAGCTTACCTTCGGCTTTTGGCCCTCGCAGATGCTACCTCAGGACGTGCTGCAGATAGTTTGGGCAAGGACGTCTCTAGCAATGCCCGAACCTTTGTCGACAAGGGGGATGAGGTGCTTGTCGCCCTTCACGAGATGAGTTTCCCGCCCGAGATAGAGACTGCCGTTGGGGAGGATCCTACGAATTCCATGTGGGGTTACTGCGGGCTTAACACTCCGCGGGTAGTGATTCGCCACGCGTGGGTGAGTACCGAAGTGGCTATTGCAGAAGGCCGTTGGGAGCACGCACAGGCCTGCGCGCTGCAGGGCGCTGAACTGTCAGGGGAGTGGTTTTCCGCACGCCATCATGTGAAGTCGCTGCTTATCGATGCGGCAGCCTGGTCGGGAACGGACACAGTGGCGGCAGTGAAGAAAGCCGAACGTGCGTACCAGGAAGCACAGGATGAAGGATTCGTGCCGCTTCAGTGGGCAGCTTCCATGCTGCTTCGTGATCTTGCCGGGGATGGTAGTGAAGAGGCAACACGCTGGGATGATACCCGCGAGGAGCTAGAAAAAGAGCTGGTCGAGCGCGGGGCAGCCGCTTCTCTCCAGTAAACTCCACTATTGTGACAGTATGGGAGCTATAGTTTAGGGTGCTCTCATAAGCTTGTGCTGGGCCAACCACGCGCCTAGCCCCCTAATCTGTGGAGGACAGACAGTGGCTGCAGCTGCCGACGATCGCCTGGCACCCTTGGTGGTAGCTGCGCGCGAAGGTGATGCTGCCGCCACAAATGAGTTGTTGCGGGAGATTTTCCCCGCCGTTGTGTCCTATTGCCGTGCACGTATTACGTGGGCCGCACCGGGATATGCGGCAGCCGATGACGTTGCCCAAGAGATCTGTCTGGCAGTGGTCACTGGGCTTCCCAAGTATCAGGAGCAGGGTTACCCCTTTATGGCCTTCGTGTACGGAATTGCTGCCCATAAAGTTGCGGATGCAAAGCGTAACGCTTTCCGACATCCCAACGATGTTCTAGATGACAACGCCGACATCCTTGATGAAGGCGAAGGACCGGAAACTCTAGCGCTGCACAACGAGAGTTCTGCCGAGGTGGAGGATCTCCTCAACACACTCTCCCCATCAGCGCGTGAAATTATCCGTCTACGTGTCATTGTCGGCATGTCCGCGGCTGAAACAGCAGCAGTACTGCAGTCCACCCCGGGCGCCGTCCGTGTCGCACAGTACCGGGCCCTCGCCAAGCTTCGGAAGGAGTACGACCGTCGGCGTCGTGCCGCACAGGACGCTGAGGAAGCAGCAATCGCAGCTGCTGCCCCGGCAGCCGAAACCACTACACCGGAGAGCTCTACCACCTCTGAGAGCGCTCCCCATAGCAGGAAAGGAGGAGAGTAATGGAGCACGATCGCACCATCCCACAGTCGAAATCGACGACGGCACCAGCGCAGCCCGCAATGACGGGCGACGACGATTTGTTAGCCCTTCGGGCAGCGGATCGCTACTTCGACTTCCTTGCCGCAGGACAAACCCCCACTGGGCGCGATGACGTAGCACCAGAGCTCACCTCGCTTTTCACAGACTGGCGCGGCACTATTGGAGCTGCCCCGATTCCTCCCACCCCCACGCTCGATTCTCTGCTAGGTCTCTCCGACGACATTCCCACACCGCAGCCGGCTGCTCACAACGGTGACGCCGTTGCCGATGATACAGATGGCACCGTGGTGGATATTCGTAAGCACCCCCGTTTCTCCTCGTGGCGCCGGGAGGCCGTGCGGGCCGTTTCCGGTGCAGCTGCCTTCCTCATTATGGCAGCAGGTGGCCTCACCATCGCTATTCAGTCAGCCGGTCTTAACGACCCACTGTGGTCGGTTAACCGTGCGCTGTTCACCAGCAATGCGAATGACATTGAGCTGGCGACGTATCTGAACCAGGACATCGACCGCGCCCGCTCCTTGGCGGATTCCGGCCAAGACCAGGAAGCGCTCCGAGTTCTTGACCGGGTACAAACTAAGATTGACGGTATTGGGGCAGAATCTCGCCGCGTCGATGTGCAGAAGCGGCTGGATGCCACACGCAAGGAGGTCAGCGGAGCTGGGGATGAGCCGCAGGTGAAGGGGTCCAAGAAGGCTCCTCATAGCACGCCCCCCTCAGAGCGCACCCCGAGCACCTCTGTGGAGGGGAAGAATACGGATGATACCTCCGCGTCAGAAAGCACGAAGGTATCCGATGCGGAGTCTGCGGAGGACGATTCATCAGTGACGGAGAAGTCGACCTCCGTGACGGATAACCCCACCGGCTCCTCCTCGAGTGAGAAGAGTTCCGCTGGTAGTGCGCACTCCTCGCATGTGCAGTCTCCACATCCCCCGACGGTGCCCCCTCTGGATGAACCCCTCTCGCTGCTTATGTCACTGCGCTAGTTAGCAGGGAGTACCCGCTTTTCCGGCTACCGCGAGGTTAGGTTAGGACGCGCGGAAGGGGTTAGGGGCTTGAAAACGCACATGGTCGCAATACCCGCGGCAGTAGTCCCAGGTGACATATTCGGTGGGATCTGCGTTGATGAGTGGTTCGTGTGGTTGACTCGAGCCTTCCGTGAGAAGTTGCTCGTAGATGGCTAGGAGGATCTCCCAGTCAAAGTAGTGTACATCCTGGCAATCGTCGCAGAACTCGACAATGCCACGGATGCCGTGGGGAGCCAGAATCGCTTGGAAGAGACGGATATCTTCGAGTTCTTCACACGCTTCAGCGCTTTCGGTGGGGGTGAGGGCAGCGGGGTGCTCGCAGGGGAGGGCTGGAACGAGCACAGCAGCTGGGTCGTCGGGCCCGAGAAACGGGTCCGACGGTAGCTCCAATGGTGCAGGTGGCGTGCCCATAACCTCACGTTAGTTCGGTTTTCTCCGCCCCGCTGGAGAACCATCAGCTTTCACTTCGTAGTTCACCACCTGGGCGGGTATTCTTAGGAGCTAGAACGCTTGATGAGAGTTTTCAGGAGGCACCATGGCGCTTTTTCGGAACACGGTAACTACGGGTGGGGACAATCCCGATAAGGTCGCGATGGTCGGGTTGACCTTCGACGACGTTTTGCTGCTCCCCGCAGAATCTAATGTCATTCCCTCTGGTGTGGACACGTCTACTCAGCTCACCCGTGAAATTCGGCTCCACGTTCCGATTCTTTCCGCCGCCATGGACACGGTGACGGAATCCCGTATGGCGATCGCTATGGCTCGCAATGGTGGTCTCGGTATCCTCCACCGCAACCTCTCTGTCGAGTCGCAGGCCTCCCAGGTTGAGACTGTGAAGCGCTCCGAAGCTGGCATGGTCACCGATCCTGTCACCTGTACTGCCGACATGACCATCAAAGAAGTTGATGATCTGTGCGCCCGTTTCCGTATCTCTGGCCTCCCCGTTGTCGATGATGATGGCAAGCTTGTCGGTATCTGCACCAACCGCGACATGCGCTTCGAAGTTGACCTCAATACCAAGGTGGGGGACATCATGACCCCTATGCCACTGGTTGTGGCGCATGAGGGAGTCACTGGCGAGGCCGCCCTCAACCTGCTGCGCCGCAACAAGATTGAAAAGCTCCCCATTGTCGACAGCACCAACAAGCTGACGGGCCTCATCACCGTCAAGGACTTCGTCAAAACTGAGCAGTACCCCAATGCCACCAAGGACGATGACGGCCGCCTTCGCGTCGGTGCTGGTATCGGGACCAATGAGGATTCCTGGCACCGTGCTCATGCCCTCGTTGATGCCGGCGTGGACGTGCTGGTGGTCGACACCGCTCACGCCCACAACAACCGTGCCCTCGAGATGGTGTCGCGGGTGAAGAAGGAATTCGGGGATCGTGTACAGGTGATCGGCGGTAACTTGGCCACCCGTGCGGCTGCCCAGGCCATGATCGATGCTGGCGCAGATGCCATCAAGGTCGGTATCGGCCCCGGCTCCATCTGCACTACCCGCGTGGTAGCCGGTGTGGGTGCTCCGCAGATTACCGCCATCATGGAAGCCTCCGCGGCAGCTCATAAGGCGGGCGTGCCGATTATCGCCGACGGCGGTATGCAGTACTCGGGTGATATCGCCAAGGCTATTGCGGCCGGCGCCAATGCCGTCATGCTTGGTTCGATGCTGGCAGGTACGCCGGAAGCCCCGGGCGAAATCATGGTCATCAACGGCAAGCAGTTCAAGACCTACCGCGGCATGGGCTCCCTAGGCGCGATGCAAGGCCGTGGCCTCACTGGTGAGAAGCGTTCGTACTCCAAGGACCGCTACTTCCAGGATGACGTACTGGCGGAGGAGAAGCTGGTGCCGGAAGGTATCGAAGGCCGAATTCCGCTGCAAGGCCCGCTGGAGAGTGTCCTGCACCAGCTGGTGGGTGGCCTGCGTGCTGCCATGGGCTACACCGGTTCTCACAGCATCGCGGATCTTCACGATGCACAGTTCGTTCAGATCACTGCCGCTGGTCTCCGGGAAAGCCACCCGCATGACATACAGCAGACTGTGGCTGCTCCCAACTATCAGATTCGTTAAGAAGGAGACGACAAAGCTATGCGTGACGTCGTAGAAATCGGAATTGGCCGCGAGGCCGTTCGCACTTATGAATTGGAAGACATCAGCCTGGTGCCCTCTCGTCCTCTCTGCAGCCACCGCGAGGTGTCTCTGGACTGGCGAATGGACGCCTACCAGTTTGACGTTCCCTTCGTTGCTGACGCCTCGGACGCTCTCGCCTCCCCTGAGTTCGTTATCGAGATGGGCAAGAACGGCGGCCTCGGTGTCTTTAACGCGGAAGGCTTGTGGGCTCGTTGGGAGAATGCCGAGGAAAAGATCGCCGAGGTCCGCAAGGCTGCCCTCGAATCTGATGATCCTTCCATGGCAGTGTCTCTTCTGCAGGAGCTGAGCCGTGAACCCATCAAGGAAGAACTCCTCGTCGCCGCGGTGAAGAAGATTCATGATGCTGGTGTGGTGACAGCTGTCCGCGTTTCCCCACAGCATGCCCGCGAGCTTGGTCCACTGCTGGTACAGGCTGGTATGGATATCCTCTTCGTGCAGGGCACTATGGTGTCTGCCCAGTACGTGTGGGAAGGCGAGGAACTGCCTCTCGACATTAAGGAACTGGTGCGCGGCACCGATATTCCGGTGGTTGTCGGCGGCTGCGTTAACTACCACACCGCCATGCACCTGATGCGCGCTGGTGCGGCCGGTATCGTCGTGGGCTACGGTGCTACTGAAGGCATCACCACCACCGGCGAGGTGCTGGGCATTAACGTTGCGATGGCGACCGCTATCGCCGATGCTGCAGCTGCTCGCCGCGACTACATGGAAGAATCCGGCGGCCGCTACGTGCACGTTATCGCTAACGGCGACGTGAACTTCTCCGGCGACATCGCCAAGGCAATTGCCTGCGGTGCTGACGCCGTGATGGCCGGCCCGCTGCTGGCCCAGGCTCAGGAAGCCGCCGGTAAGGGTGTGTACTGGCCGATCGTGGCCGGCCACCCTGCCAACCCGCGTGGCGCCGTCGTCCCGCTGATAGTCGACTACGAAGCAGATGACGAAGACTATGAAGGCCCCTCCCTGGAGGTTGTACTGCACGGTCCGTCGTCTGAGCCTTTTGGTACCTGTGACCTGGCCGGAGGCCTCCGTCGCTCAATGGCCAAGTGTGGTTACACGTCGCTGAAGGAATTCCAGCGCGTCGAACTGACCGTCCACTAACGAGTTCCGCGACCCCCAGAAAAGAGACGTACGTTGAGCACTCCGCAGCCTGTCCTCGTTGTCGACTTCGGCGCGCAATACTCTCAGCTGATCGCCCGTCGCATCCGCGAGGCCAAGATCTACTCTGAGGTCATTCCGCACACCGCTACCCTGGCGGAATTCCAGGCCAAGAACCCGGCAGCCATTGTGCTGTCCGGCGGCCCCGCCTCCGTCTATGCGGATGGTGCCCCCACTATGGATCCGGCAGTGCTAGAGATGGGTGTCCCCGTCTTTGGTATCTGCTACGGCTTCCAGTTCCTTGCCAAGAACCTCGGCGGAGTGGTGTCCAACACTGGTGACCGCGAGTATGGTCGCACCGAGATGAGCCTACAGGACACTCCTGCCGGCTTGGGTGGCATCCTCCACGGTGGCTTAGAAGCGGAGCACAAGGTATGGATGAGCCACGGTGACGCCGTCCTGGAGGCACCGGCTGGCTGCACCGTCACCGCCTCTACACCGGGAGCTCCGGTCGCGGCGTTCGAAGACACGGAACGCCGTATTGCCGGTGTGCAGTACCACCCCGAAGTTATGCACTCCCCGCATGGTCAGGAAGTGCTCGTCAACTTCCTCACCAAGGTGGCTGGTCTCTCCCAGGATTGGACCACGGAAAACATTGTGGACCAGCTGGTTGCCCAGGTGAAAGAACAGATTGGCAGCACTAGCCGGGCCATCTGTGGCCTATCTGGTGGCGTGGATTCCGCGGTGGCGGCAGCGCTCGTGCAGCGCGCCATTGGCGATCACTTGACCTGCGTGTTCGTCGACCACGGTCTGCTGCGGGCAGGTGAAAAGGAACAGGTGCAGCAGGACTTCGTTGCTGCTACCGGTGCCCGACTCGTCACCATCGATGCTGTCGATAAGTTCCTTACGGAGCTCGATGGCGTCACCGATCCAGAAGCGAAGCGCAAGACAATCGGCCGGCTCTTCATCCGGTCCTTCGAAGATGCCGTTAGCGAGGTCCTTGGCGAGAGCGCCGCGGAAGGCGCCACCGTAGACTTCCTGGTACAAGGTACGCTCTACCCGGATGTGGTGGAATCCGGTGGCGGTGCGGGTACCGCCAACATTAAGTCCCACCACAACGTGGGCGGGCTGCCAGAAGACCTCGAGTTCACCCTGTGTGAGCCGCTCCGTCTGCTCTTCAAAGATGAGGTGCGTGCAGTGGGCCGCGAATTGGGGCTGCCGGAGGTCATTGTGGGCCGCCAGCCGTTCCCCGGCCCTGGTCTGGGTATTCGCATCGTCGGAGCCGTCACCCGCGAGCGTCTGGAGATCCTCCGGGCAGCAGACGAGATTGCCCGCACCGAACTCACCAACGCCGGGCTCGATAACGAGATCTGGCAGTGCCCGGTGGTGTTACTAGCAGACGTCCACTCTGTAGGCGTACAGGGCGACCATCGTACTTATGGGCATCCCATTGTGCTCCGCCCGGTGAGCTCCGAGGACGCGATGACCGCCGACTGGACACGTATCCCCTACGACGTGCTTGAGCGTATCTCCACCCGCATCACCAATGAGGTGCCGGAGATCAACCGGGTGGTGTTGGACTGCACGTCCAAGCCGCCGGGAACTATCGAGTGGGAGTAGTGGGAGCCTCTCTCCACACTCTCTTTAGACCACTGTCACCCCATCTGGCCCTACGCTGCATTGACTGGCTAGGTGGGGTGACGTGTATGCAGAGTGGGGCGTTAAAAAAGCGTTAAGGCATGCGGAGTTGCCCTCCCACAGCATGAACAATGGAGTTCATGTTACTTGACATTGTCTTCGTCGGTTTCACTATTGGTGGCTTTCTGCTTCTTCATCTTGGGGTGAAGGCGGTGGACAAGCTGTGAGTTGGGAGCTCATTGTAGGAGCTGTGCTTGGGCTGGCAGCCCTGGTGTACCTCCTCATCGCCCTAGTGAATCCGGAGAAGTTCTCATGACTTCTTCTCTCGCGGGGTGGATCCCCGTCATCCTCGTCCTTGCTGCCCTAGCAGCGGTGTATCTGCCGTTCGGCAACTACATGGCGCGGGTATTCCAGAGCGACCATCACACCGTGGTAGAGCGCGGCCTATACAGGGTCATTGGTGTCAACGGTGACGGACGCCAAAACTGGATGCGCTACGCCACACCTCCGTTTTCGGCTTTTCGCTTGTCTCTCTCCTTTTTCTCTACCTGCTGCAACGTGTCCAACAGTGGTTACCCCTTGCGCACGGGGTGGACGCCATTGACCCCGATCAAGCATGGAATACTGCGGTATCTTTCGTCACAAATACGAACTGGCAGTCATATTCCGGCGAGCAAGCCATGAGCCAACTGACGCAGATGGCTGGCCTGGCTGTGCAGAACTTCGCCTCTGCGGCGGTGGGTATTAGTGTCGCCGTGGCCCTCATGCGGGGTCTCGCCAATAAGTCCGGTGACGGCCTCATCGGCAATTTCTGGGTGGATGTCACCCGCACAATTTTCCGCATACTGCTGCCTGTCGCGGCGGTCGTCGCCGTGCTGTTACTCACCCAGGGTGTTATTCAAAACTTTGCGGCCCCGCACACGGTAGAGACTTTTACGGGGGGTAGTCAGACTATTCCCGGGGGTGCGGTGGCGTCGCAGGAAGCTATTAAAGAACTGGGGATGAATGGCGGCGGTTACTTCAATGCCAATTCTGCCCACCCCTTCGAAAACCCCACCATGTGGTCCAACATGTTGGAGGTTTTTCTCATTCTTCTCATTCCGGTCTCTCTCACCCGCACGTACGGGTTGATGGTGGGCGATAAGCGGCAAGGCTGGGCAGTGCTGGCCTCAATGGCGGTGCTCTATGTGGCATCGCTTGCCTGCGTTATTGCGGCAGAGCTGCATACCGCGGTTGCCGCTGGTGGGGCGATGGAAGGTAAAGAGGTGCGGCTGGGGGTTATCCCGTCTGCATTCTTTGCCGTCACCACCACCGTCACATCTACTGGCGCAGTGGACTCGTCGTATTCCAGCTATTCGCCGCTCGGCGGGGCAGCCCTCATGGTCAACATGATGCTGGGGGAGATTTCGCCCGGCGGTGTCGGCTCGGGCCTTTATGGCATGCTCGTGGTGGTTATTTTGGGCGTTTTCATCTGTGGCCTGATGGTTGGCCGCACTCCCGAGTATTTGGGCAAGTGTATTCGCTCCCGCGAAATTACCCAGGTCAGTCTTTATATCCTCACCATGCCTACGCTGGTACTGGCGGGTGTCGGCATTTCTGCCGTGCTCCCCGATACGCGGGAGGCGTTGTCGCACTCTGGCCCGCATGGGTTCAGCGAGATCGTGTACGCCTTCACTAGCGCAGCGAACAATAATGGGTCTGCTTTTGCTGGCCTGGGTGCGGACACGATGTGGTTCAACTCCGCTTTAGGCGTAGCGATGTTCCTGGGGCGTTTTGTTCCTCTGTTGATGGTGCTGGGTCTGGCAGGTTCCTTTGCCGCCCAGAAACAGGCGGCTGAGACTGCCGGTACCCTTCCCACTCATCGAGCACAGTTTGTGGGTATCACGGTTGGTGTCGCCCTCATCGTGGGGGCGTTGACCTTCCTTCCCACTCTCGTGCTTGGACCGATCTTGGAGGCAGTTCTATGACCTCTCCACGCAGTACGTCGTCCACTGACGCAGCGGTATTCGCGCAATCAGCTGTGGACGCACCGCAGTCGAATCACCCTTCTCTCGTTCCAGGTGATGCGACGGCATCAGATGCGCAGCGTAAGCAGCGTAAACAGGCGCGTTCTGGGCTCACTCTCAAGCAGGTGGGGGAGGCCATCCTGCTCGCGCTCAAGAAGATGGATCCCCGCTCTCTCTACAAGACACCGGTGATGTTTCTCGTGGGGGGCGGATGATTACATCACGAAGCCTTTTGGGGTGGGGGAGTTGTTGGCGCGGGTGCGGGCAGCGTTGCGTCGGGCAGGGCTTGAGCAGCCGGCGGAGTCGGTGGTGGAGACGGTGGTGGAGACGGAAGATGGGTGTGTGCAGTTTGATGTGGCGCGGCAGGTGGTGACGTGTGAGGGGGAGCGGGTGCATCTGACTCCGCACGAACTGGCGATGGTGATGTTCCTTGTGCGGCATCGTGGGCGTTTGGTGACGAAGAAGGAATTGCTGCGGGCAGTGTGGGGGGAGAACTATACGAAGGAGAACAACCATCTGCGGGTGTATATCAAGCAGATTAGGGAGAAGTTGGAGGTGGAGCCGTCGCAGCCACAATATTTTGTGACTGAGTTGGGTGCAGGTTATCGGTTCGTCCTTTAGGCCGAGATGGCGCGCGCAGGTGGGGGGGGATTTCTGTGGGGCGGTGAAGAGTGGTCTCCGCAGGAGGGGTGAGTATTTCCTTATTGCGGGAATGTTATTGGAGGGTAATTGGTCGTCATGGGTGACCGTACAAGATATGATTCTCTGAAGGACTTCATCATTATGACCCTTAGTAACGATTACCAGGCCTTTAAAAACGTTATTACCGACCGCCGCTCCATTTACGCGCTGAATGCGGACCTTCCCGTCTCTGAAGACGACGTTATCTCGCTCGTGGAAGAGCTTACGGAATTGACTCCCGATGCGTTTAATCAGAAGAGCGCCCGCGCCATTGTTGTCTTCGGTGACAAGAACCAGCAGGTGTGGGACGCCATTTATGATGCTTTCGAGGGGAAAGTGAGTCGCGAGAAGATTGACTCTTTCGCCGCTGGTGCAGGTACCATTCTTTACTTTATTGACCGGTCCACCATTCAATCCATGCAGGCACAGTATGAGCTTTACGCCGATAAGTTCCCCATCTGGGCTAACCAGGCTAATGGCATGCTGCAGTTCAATATTTGGGCCGCGCTGCGGAGCGTCGGCGTAGGCGCTTCCTTACAGCACTATAACCCTGTTATCGATCAGGCTATTCGAGAGGTGACGGGTGCCCCGGGGGCGTGGGAACTGGTCGCGCAGGCCCCCTTCGGGGGTATCGCCGCTGAGCCGGAGCCCAAGGAAGGCGAGGATGTTTCCCAGCGTGTCTGGGTGCAGCGCTAGCTGCGCTACAGGTAGAGAGAGCTGCTTCTGAGAGGTGCCTCTTTACCGCATTGTCATCATAAAAGCGTCGCCGCCCTGTGTTTATCAGGGCGGCGACGCTTGTGAAGGCGTTCTTAGTGCGGTAGAGCCGCACTGGCGGAGTTACCGCGTTACGGTGCGGCGTACTGCGACGCGGCTGAGGCGCTATGCGATACGTGCGGTCAGTACTGCAAAGTAGCCGTCGCCCAAACCTTCTCGCACTTCTTGCTGGTCGTGGGGATTGCTGAGGTCATCTGCCCAACTAAAGACGGTCTGGCGTGTATTTTCCACGGTGAAGCCGGCAGTCTGGAGGGCTGCCACCATATCTGCGAAGCTGTGGAAGGAGATGCCAGCGAAGTAGGGGCTATCTGCGTGGCTGGCACGGCGCTCTGTGCCTACTGGGGTGTCCCAATCGAGCATGCCTATTACGAGTGTGCCGTCGGGGGTGAGAACGCGCTTGGCTTCTGCCAGAGCGGTGGGAAGGTCGACGTAGCCGTCCACGGTAATGAAGAAGACGGCATCAAAAGTGTTGTCGCCATAGGGGAGGTCCTCGGCGCTCGCCTGTTCTACGCGGATACCACGCTCACGGGCGCGCTCGAGCATCTTTGTAGAAGGGTCAATACCGTTCTGAATGCCCAGCTCTTTTGCGAAAAAGCCAGTGCCGACGCCTATTTCAAGGGCATTGTCGAAATCAGGGAGGACTTGGTGCAGGGCGTTGAATTCTGATGCCACGATGGCGGCGTTATCAACGAACCATTGATCGTAGTCGGAAACAAGGTTGTCATATTGTGCAGTTGGAGCCGGGATGCTCATAAAATCACGCTTCCTCAGTTCGAACTAGGTTCCCCTATCTGGGTCAACATCTCGTGCACCACCGTTATTCCAGTTGAGTTAGCTGAGTCACACTGTTTGTTTCTTCCGAATTTTACCGATACAGGTAGGGTATAAGAAGCATTCCCACATTATTAGTACAACTGCAAGGAGCGATGATGGGGTCATCTGAACGTCGTCCCCTCACCATTGTCTTTGTGACGGACATGTTTGACGTTGAGAAGAACGGTATTGTCACGTCAGCACGGCGGATGTGTGCGCAGCTTCGCTCTCAGGGACACACAGTCCGCGTTGTTTCCGCAGGTACTAAGAACATAGCAGCGTCGGGGGATGAAGATTCCACGAAGGTGCACGTGCGACAACTGGGGGATGACGTTGATGACGATCTAGAGGATCGTTATGTTGTTCGCGAGCTCCATATTCCGGTGGTAAATCGATTCGCGAAGAAGCAAAGCTTTGTGTTCGGCACTCCCAAGATCTCGACCTTGCGTGAGGCTTTTGAAGATGCCGACGTAGTGCATTTCTTCATGCCGATGATGCTGGAGCAAGTGGGTGTGCGCGTTGCTAAACGGATGGGGCTTCCCGTTACTGCCGCGTTCCATATCCAGCCGGAAAACATTACCTACAACATCAGCCCGCGTCTGCAGGGGGTGGACTGGGCTGCTAACCGTGTATACAAAGTTCTGTACGAGATTTTCTACGACTCGTTCCCCTTTATCCACTGTCCCACCGAATTCATTAAGGAACAGCTGGTCGCCAATGGGTACGACAAGCACGCTGAATTTGTCGTCATTTCTAACGGGGTGGGAGACAGGTTCCATCCGCCGGTTCCAGATCGTCGTGTCTTCCCTCTTTATAAGGGCACATTCGACATTTTGATGGTGGGACGGCTGTCTCCTGAAAAGAACCAGAAGGTTCTTATTCGTGCGGTGCAGCTCTCTCGCTACGCGGAGTACATTCGCATCTTCTTCGCTGGGGGCGGAGCGGATCGGAAGATGCTGCAGAGCATGGGAAGTGTGCTGCCCCACCCTCCCAGTATTCACTACTATTCGCAAGATGAGCTGCTCAAACTGATGCACTCGTGCGATTTGTATGTGCATACCGCTTCGGTGGAGATTGAAGCCATTTCCTGTTTGGAGGCTGTTGCAACGGGTTTAGTCCCTCTCATCGCAAATTCTCCGAAGTCTGCGACTCGGCAATTTGCGCTCGATGAGCGTAGCCTCTTTATCAATAATGATCCGCGCGACTTGGCGCGCCAGATCGACTACTGGATTGAGCACCCGGTGCAGCGTATCCAGATGTCGAAGGTTTATGCAGAATCGGCGAATGGCTATCGGATGGCTGAGTGTGGCCGGAAGATGGAGGAAATGTTGTATGCGGCTGTGGAGCAGCATCAAAGATAATATTTTCCGCTTTGCTTTTGGGCCTGCGACGGTGGGGGTTCTCCGACTGCTGACGCGTGTGCGGCTTATCGGGCGTTCTAACGCGATGCGTTTTCGTGGATTGACGAAACATCGCGGTGGAATCGTGGTCTGCAACCACACACACTACCTCGACGCGGCGTTCGCCGTGTGGGCACTGTGGCCGCGTCGTCTCTGGTTTACCTCACAAGCGCAGAATTTTTCCCTGCCGGTAGCGGGCCGCATTCTCTCTTTCTGGGATGTGGTGGGTGTTGTCGGAGGGGAAGGCGGCAAAGAGCTGTTTAATGCCCAGTTGGGAGTGTTGCTCAATGAGGGGAAATCGGTAGTGATTTACCCGGAGGGTAATCTCCGTCCCTTCGAGAAAGAGCTGCAGCCTTTCCATAAGGGCGCATTCCATGTGGCGATCACGGAGCAGGTCCCCATTCTTCCTATTGTGGCGGTTCCCGAAACCCGCAAAATGTGGTGGGGGGATCTGCGGCGTGGCATGCGCGTAGAAGTGTTGCCGCCGGTCTACCCTCCGCCCCTTCCTGTCAAAGAGGAGTATGTGGCGGCAGTAACGGCGTTGCGGGACCAAGTTTTTCAAATGATGTCCACTCGGATGGCTGCTGCGAATTAATTTTCCTCTCCTTCCTTATTCCTTGACTGCTTCTCTTTTCGAAAGTATGTTCTAATATGAGCATCGAGAAAAGGTCTGGAGAGGAGGGGTGGAGAACGTGCATGCTATAACATCGTCGCAGGTTGAGACGACAATGTGTGACGCTGTAGAGGGAATGTCCCGGGCAGAGACAATTGCGTTTTTGCGGCAACGAATGACGGTGTTGGAAGGCGCATCGCGACACCGCCTCACTGCTTCAGAAGGGGCCGGTTCATCTGTTGGTACTTCTCCGGTAGGGCACCCTTCAGCATCTGCTGCTGCGGCCACCTCGGCCTTGTCTGAAGCGGTGACGGGACTCTCGTACGATCCTGCCGATAACACGCTTGGACTGGCAGCCCCATGGTCGGAGATGCTCGGACCGCAGGGGATTCCTCGCGGGGAGGTGTCCTGCCTGAGTGGCTCACGGCAGGGGTTACTGGGGGTGGTAGCGGCTGCCAGCGTGGACCACAGTGTAGCCCTTGTGGGTTTTCCTACAGTGGGGTGGTCTGCGGCTGTGGAAATGGGAGCGTGTAGCTCCAATCTCATCTGGGTACCGCATCCCGGCAGTGATGTGGCTGGCCTCTGTATGATCCTCGCAGCTGGTTTCGATCTTGTGGTCGCCGACTTTGCTGATTTCTCTCCCACACCCCGGAGATGCCGCACCTATGAAAGTTCTCTGCGGCATTCTGCAGGCACTCTCATAGCAGTGGATTGTGTGTGGCCGCAGGTATCTTTGGCTATTCATACCAGCCCAGCGTCGGCAGACGGATTACAGCACGGGTACGGCCGTATCTCCACCGTCACGTTAGATGTTGCAGTGTCGCGAAGGTATCAGCAAACACAACGGTATCAGTGGAGCGTCGGGCGGAGCCGATATGGTGCTCAACAACCAGTACAGCGGCTTCACCCAGCGGGTGGGGAGCTGATGGAGTGGCAGCATGTCGGGTAAATCGCAGCGCGTTATTGCCTGTCTTTTTCCCGATTGGCCGGCCACCGCACTGTTGCTCGATACAGAGAGGGACCTCTCTACTCCCGTTGTTATTGTCGATAACTATCAGGTGACGGCGGCAAACGCGCGCGCACGGCAGTACGGCATTCAGGTGGGTATGCGCCAGCGGGATGCGCATTCTCGTTGCCCAGAAGCGCTTCTCGCTGCACATAATGATGACCGTGACGCTCGCTGGTTTGAACCGGTCATACAGCGCTGCGATACCATCACCCCCCATATGGAAGTGCTACGCCCCGGGCTCATTGTGGTTTCTTCCCGGAGTGTGGCGTCCTTCTACGGGGGAGAGGAAGCAGCCTGCGAGGTGTTAGCCACCGAGATGGAGCAGGCTGGGGTGGAGTGTCTGGTGGGCAGTGCAGATAGCATGGAGGCCGCAGTATGGGCGGCTCCCCGGAGTGTACTGGTGACAGCGGGGCAGACCCCCCATTTCCTCCATAATCTGCCAATACATGTATTGGCAGAAGAAAGTGCTCTGCCGTTCTTTTCGCAACGGTGCCATATGGCGGCGATGTTGGCGCGCATGGGTGTGCAGACGATGGGTCAATTTGCTCACCTGCCGAGACCCGATGTTGTGCAGCGCTTCGGAAATGATGCACGAGACATTCATTGCATGGCCTGCGGTGAGCCGCTTCGTGCAGTCCTTCCGCACCCCGCAGAAGTGAACTCCACCGTCCAACACACCTGCGAGTCGCCCCTCTGTCGTATCGACGAGGCTGCCTTCCTTGCGCGTCGCCTCGCAGTACAGCTGCATGAACGACTCGTCGCCCAAGACCTCTGCTGCCACACAGTAGAGGTGGGAGCCTGTACTACAGACGGAGTGGAACTGGTGCGCACCTGGCGGTGTAGTGAACCGCTCAGCTCCACCGCCATGGCCGACCGGATGCGATGGCAGCTGGAGGGGTGGCTCACCGCGGGCACTCTCACTGCAGGGTTGCAACAGCTGTGGATGCGTCCCCTCGATGTGGTGGGAGCAGGGCATCAACAGCCAGACCTGTGGAGTGGGGTCAGCGATCGAGAAATGACGCGTCGCCGGTGCCTTACCCGTGTTCAAGGGATGCTCGGAGAAAATGACGTGCTCAGTGCTGTTCCCAGCGGAGGATGGGGACCCAACGACGCAGTCTCGTGGGTGCCTTATGGGGATGCCCCCACTGTCCGCCAGCAGCAACGCGCTGCTGCCCCGTGGGAGGGTAAGATGCTGTGCCCACTCCCCGCTACTATTGTGCAGCGACCCGTCACTCTCCTCGATAGTTCCCGCCACAGTGTTGGAGTGACGGGACGAGGCGTGATGACGGCTGCCCCCGCCTATCTAGAGGATCAGGGGTGCCTCTTTGCCATTACGAATTGGGCGGGTCCGTGGACTTTTGACGATAAATGGTGGGAGGACGAGCCTGTTCGCTGTGCGCGTATTCAGGTTCAGACCAGTAGAAATGAACTTTTTCTTCTCGTGATTCGAGAAAAGAGGTGGTACATCGAAGGAGAGTACTGAGAAACTACAAGAAGAAAAGTTCTCTCCCCGTCAGTGTGTAGCGGGAAGGGACGCTAAAGGAGGTCTGATGGCGGATTCTGCCCCGAACTGTTTCGACCACGTCGATCCGCCGGTGATTTCCGCTGTAGAACAGTGCGAGACAACTACGGATACTCCCCTTACTGGCGCCCTGGTGCGCTGCTCTAGCTATGCCGACGAGCCTCTCCCCGGAACTGCCCCCTTTGTTGCGCATGGGTGGATTCTCATTGAGCACACAGGCGCGTGGAGCCACGATATTTTTGATGGTGAAACAGTTCTACCTGAGGTTAGTGCAGCATTGAAAGACTATGCCGCCACTTATGGCATGCGGATTGCCTTCATCCGCCGGCACGGACGTCAGGGACACTGCGACATCGAGCAACGACGTGTCTACATTTCCCTTTCCCTCGACGGCATCCCCGAACTGTGGACGGGAAGCATTGTCCATTTGCGGGATATTCTGCGGTGGAACCCCCTGTCACCGGCTCTCTATGGGTGTACTCGCTGTACCTCTATTTCCGTCGTGTGTACACATGGCAAGCGAGACCGGTGTTGCGCCATTAATGGACGCCCCGTGGCCGATGCCCTCGATAAATATAGCCGGGACCGCTGGGGAGAGGAGCCGGCGCTCTGGGAAATTTCTCATATCGCTGGGCATCGCTTCGCCCCGGCATTCATGACGCTGCCGGGGAATTATATGTACGGCCGGCTTACCCCGGAAGAGGCCATCGCAGTCGCTAGTGCAGCCCGTCAAGGGTACATTGACCTCACTAAACTGCGGGGACGGACGTCTCTTGACGCTCCCGCGCAGGCGGCCGAGTTGGTGGTTGCGCAAGTTCTGGCGCGAGAATCCCAGCTACTCACTCCTGGTTTGTTGAAGGCTACGACGCTGGTAAAGAGGACACTGCCACGTGGGGGAGACGAGGCAGAGGTACGCGTCATCCATCCCGAGGGACGGGTGTGGAATGTGGTGCTGCGGACTGTCCAGTTACCACCCCGTCCGCAAAGTTGTGGGGCCAGCCCCAAGCCGTGCTGGAGTTGGCAGCTGTACTCGCTGCACGAAGTGTCAGAGTAGCGCGCTAGCGCTGGGTTCCTTTCGTTGAAATGTGTTACACCTTCGGCATACTATTCGAACATAGTTTCGATTATGAGAAGGAGGGTAACATATGGGTTCGCAGTCTTCGGCACAGTGTCCCACCACGCTTTATGCCGAGCTGCATGCACACAGCTCCTTTACCTTCTCCCACAGTGCCGCCACCCCTCAACATATGGTGGAGACCGCGTGGAAAGCGGGGCTCAGCACTATCGCCCTTCTCGAACGTGACGGCCTCTACTCTGCCGTCCAAGTAGCGGAAACTGTGCGCGACCTCACCGACGATATGCAAGCAGGTCTCCTCCCTCACCGTTCTCCCCTTGGTACCGCCTTCGGGGCGGAGCTCACCCTCAGCAGTACGCACCAGCGAGACGACCCTACTGCTGAAATCGTCCCCATCCTTGTACGCGATGTCGACGGCTACCGTGCCCTCTCCCACCTCATCGGGGAGTCGTATTTGCGGGCGGGTGATAAAGATCATGTGCACTACGATCAGTCGGAGCTTCTCGACTTTGTGCGTGCGGGGCACTGCTGGGTCCTTACTGGGGGGCCCGGCAGTCTCCTACGACAGGCGCTCGACAGTTCTGGCATTAGCGCTGCAGCAGCAGAACTCACCCGCTGTATAACACGATATGGAGCAGACAATATCCTGGTAGAACTCGTGTATAGCGGGCGAATGGGAGAATGTGAACGCAATGATGCACTCGTTGAAATCTGTGAGAATCATCAGCCGCCCGTAGCCTATATCGCCACCTCCTGTCCTGCGATGGGAACACCCCGTGAAGGGAGAACTGCTGCCGCTGTGCAGGCGCTGGGTGCCTACCGCACAGTGGAAGAGAATGCTGGATACATTCATCCAGGTGGAGCTGCGTTCCTTCATACTCCCCAGGAGATGGTCACTCTAGCGGGGCCACATCAGCAGGCTCTCGCCACTGCTGTTCGCATTGGCACAGAGTGTGCTTTTAACCTGCATCTTGTCTCGCCGGGGTTGCCGCCTTTCCCGGTCCCGCCCGGCGAGGATGAAAATAGCTACCTGCGTGCTCTCACCCTAGCGGGAGCGCAGCGGCGTTATCTCGGAAAAGACATGGAAGAGGCGGCTCTACAGCAAATCACGTATGAGCTCGAGATTATTCGTCAACTCGACTTCCCCGGTTACTTCCTCATCGTCAACGATATTGTCCAGTTCTGTCGGGAGCACCGTATTCTCTGTCAAGGCCGTGGCTCCGCCGCCAACTCTGCCGTCTGCTACTGTCTCGGTATCACGGCCGTCGACCCCATTGCCAACCACCTCCTTTTTGAGCGTTTCCTCTCCCCGGAGCGGGACGGCCCACCAGACATTGACGTGGATATCGAGTCGCAGCGGCGGGAAGACGTCATCCAGTACGTCTACCAGCGCTATGGACGCCGCAACGCTGCACAAGTTGCTAACGTCATCACTTACCGCCGGCGGTCCGCAGTGCGTGATGCTGCCCGTGCCCTCGGATATTCTCCGGGGCAACAAGACGCCTGGAGTAAAAAAGTAAGCCGTCTCTACTCCATCCCCCGCGCCACCGAACGGGACCTCGATCCCTGTACTGGTATCCCGCCACTGGTACAGAGTCTGGCCGCAGGCTTCCGCCGCATGCCACAGCACATGGGTATTCACTCCGGTGGCATGGTGATCTGTGATAGACCCGTCACCGACGTGGTTCCTGTCGAGTGGGGGAGAATGCCGGGTCGCAGCGTCCTGCAATGGGATAAAGACGACTGTGCAGCAGTAGGACTCGTCAAGTTTGACCTCCTCGGGCTCGGCATTCTCACAGTTCTCCGGCACTGCCTCGATCTCCTCAAAGAGGAAAAAGAGGAAGATAAGGAACTCACCGACATCCCCATGGATGACCCTGCCGTGTACCGCATGCTGCAACAAGCAGATACTGTGGGCGTCTTCCAAGTGGAATCGCGGGCACAAATGAACACACTGCCGCGGTTGTGCCCCCGTAATTTCTTCGATCTTGTCGTCGAAGTCGCACTTGTGCGTCCGGGGCCCATCCAAGGCAATTCCGTCCACCCCTACATTCGTCGCCGCAACGGACGCGAACCCGTTACTTTTGACCATCCCTGTCTCGAAGCAGCTCTCGGGAAGACCCTCGGTATCCCACTTTTCCAAGAACAACTCATGGAAATTGCACAGGCTGCAGCAGGATTTAACGGTGGAGAAGCAGACCAGTTACGACGTGCCATTGGTTCCAAACGGTCCGCAGAAAGAATGGAACGCATGAAGGCGCGCTTTTTCGCGGGGATGCGGGAACGGCACGGTATCGGAGCCGCTCCTGGGGAGACGCCTGGGCCGTTAGCAGAACCGGACTGGCAACCTTGCCCGCGCGAGATTGGCGAACGTCTCTGGGAGAAGATGAAAGCATTCTCTGCCTACGGTTTTCCCGAAAGTCATGCGCAATCATTCGCCTCCCTTGTCTACTACTCGGCCTGGTTCAAATGTCACTATCCCGCCATCTACTGCACCGCTCTCCTCCGTAGCCAACCGATGGGCTTCTACTCCCCACAATCGCTAGTGCAGGATGCCCAACGCCACGGTGTGCGTACGCGGATTCGGAAAAGACCCTGCCCGCCGTCTCGTTACTGCTCGGCAGGAAGGCGGATCCTTCATCTCCATCGCAGACCTGGTCCTGCGCGCCGGACTTACCACCGAGCAGGTGGAATCCCTGGCGCTTGCGGGAGCTTTAGACTGTCTCACCCAGCAGCGGGGGGGTGCAGGAAGACACGAGGCGCTGTGGCGTGCCGGGTTGGAAGCGCAAACACACCCTGCCTACTTACCAGGCATTACCGTCACCACTGCACCACATCTACCCGGAATGAGTGCGTGGGAAATTGCCATGGCGGACTATGCCAGTACTGGTATCTCCGCCTACCTCACGGTATTCCTGCGGAAAAGCCTCACGGAACAAGGAGTGACCTGTGCACGCGACCTGCTGGCACAACCTAATGGGCAGCGAGTCCGCGTTGCCGGAGTGGTCACTCACCGGCAACGTCCCCCTTCTGCAGGGGGAGTGACGTTCCTCAGCATGGAGGACGAAACAGGGCTCATGAACGTCATTTGTTCCGCGGGATTATGGAAACGATACCGGGCTATCCTCACGCAATCGACAGCACTGGTGGTGCGTGGTCTTGTCGATAGCGCGGAGGGGGCGGTGAGCATCGTGGCTGACAAGATTGAACCGCTCGATGTTTCCACCCGGGGGTTTCTGTGCGTGCCCCCATAGGGACTCGAACCCTAGACCTGCGGATTAAAAGTCCGTAGCTCTACCAACTGAGCTATAGGGGCTTGCAGCTAATAATCTAGTAGAAACATCGCCAATGACGAAACTCAGTATGAATACTGTCGCAATAACATCTAAATGCAACGGATTTACCAGTGGTTTTGCAGAAACCGGTAGTTATCCCTTAGGCTTAGTCTCGCTCTAGTAATAGAGAGATGCCCCCATCGTCTAGCGGCCTAGGACACTGCCCTTTCACGGCAGCGGCACGGGTTCGAATCCCGTTGGGGGTACCAAGGCCCTGTGGCGCAGTTGGTTAGCGCGCCGCCCTGTCACGGCGGAGGTCGCGGGTTCAAGTCCCGTCAGGGTCGCCAGACGTCATCGTCTTACTAAGGCCAGGTAGCTCAGTCGGTATGAGCGTCCGCCTGAAAAGCGGAAGGTCGCCGGTTCGATCCCGGCCCTGGCCACTGCTGCATCGGCAGCTTTTTTCGTATGGCCCTGTGGCGCAGTTGGTTAGCGCGCCGCCCTGTCACGGCGGAGGTCGCGGGTTCAAGTCCCGTCAGGGTCGCCAGCAAGTGAAACCCCCTACCGCAGGTAGGGGGTTTCTTTTATGCCCGCTGCCGGACGATGGTCCCTCCCGCTGCTCCGTTCGCTCCCCTAGACAGGTGCGGTACCCTGTGCATAGCAGTGCCACACCGTCCCTGCATGGAGGGGAGAGTTCATGAATATTCCTGGCACGAGTGCTTCTACTAGCGCTTCCGCTCACTCGGCGCGGATACCGGTGCTTGTTCTCGCTGGCTTTCTGGGGTCGGGAAAGACCACCCTCCTTAACCATTTACTGCAGGATGACCACGGCATTAAGCTCGCTGTGATCGTTAACGATTTTGGCACAATTCCAGTTGACGCGATGCTGGTCGCGGGGCAGGTAGATTCTCTCGTGTCGATGGCGAATGGTTGCCTCTGTTGTCAGTCCTCCGATGAGGAGTTGGATGCGGCACTTGACCAGTTGGCTCACATCCCCGGAGTGGAAGGCATCATCATTGAGGCATCCGGTCTGGCAGAACCGCAGGTATTGATGTCCATGGTGGCGACGGCCACGACTGTCACTGAGGTGTCCGTCGGTGGCCTTATCGAGGTTATCGATGCAGGGGAAGTGCTTAATACGGTGCGACAGCACCCTGCGGTGGCCAAGCGCCTCCATAATGCAGATCTGATTGTTCTGAATAAAGCTGATCGTGTCGAGCCGGCAGAACTCCAACAGGTGCGACAGCTTTTAGCGGAGGCGGCTCCAGCAGTGATGACGGTGACGACTGCTTATGGGCGGGTGGATGCGCGCGTGTTGTTTGACCGTCCGCAGGCGGACCCCCAGAATTTTGCCGAGCTGGTGGCAGAGCACCGGGATCAGAACGCCGAACACGGCCATCATGACCATCACCATCTGCATGACAGTTACCGCACGGTCTCACTGCCGTTGCAGGCACCGCTGCACCCAGCTCGTTTTATGGACTTTGTCCGTAATGGTGCTGGCGGTGCTTATCGGGTGAAAGGTTTCCTGCAGTTGGCGGGACTGCGGGAGCCTGAGTCTTTTATTTTTGAAAAGACAGGGCAGCATATTGCGCTGCAACGCTGGTTCCCCCAGAGTAGTGCGAACGCGGCATCGGCTGATGCGACGCCAGCTCATGCGACGTTGTTGGGGGATGAGGAATTAGCGCAGGCTGGTCTTGTTTTCATTGGGGTGGAGCTCGATAAGGCAGCTATTGCTGAGGTGTGTGCGGCATGTGCGTGGGGAGGATCGGAGGTAGACCCCGTCAGTGAGGGCGAGTTGTGGGCGTTTTACCCTTACCTGGAAGACGTTGCGGCGGATCCGGAGGATTACTGGTGGGAAGATTGGGGAGGAGAGTCTGCTGCCGGCGAGAGCTATTTGGTGGAGCCGGAGGACGATCCTACGTTCTTGCCGTAGTGGGGGATGAGGCAAGTTATTGCCGTTGTCTGCGCCCGAAATGGGAAGTTGGCGGGATATGTGACTGGAGTGACATGTGAGATACTAGTCTAGATGTAGCACCCCTTTTTGGGGGTGATGAGGGACTTCGCTTCTGCTCACTTCAGCGAGGAGGTCGTGCGTGACCAGCCCAGAAGATTTCGTGGCTCGACAAGAACATGATCTTATTTCCGTCGCTGTTCACACCTTTCACCAGCAGTCAGGTGTGTCAGTGGCACTCGGTGCACAGGTCATCCCCCCGAATGAGATCCGCATTATTGAAGGATGCGGTTTGCATACGGATGCCATGCGTAATCTCCGAATCGACTCCGGTAGCGGTGTCGGTGGCCGGGTTTTTTCTACTCAGCACGTTATGGGTGTGACGGACTATCTGCGGTCGCAGTCCATTAGCCACGAACTTGATGCCTATATTCAGGAAGAGGGAATCCGTTCATTAGCTGCTGCCCCGGTGGTGGTACAGCGGAACGTGCGTGCTGTGCTCTACGCGGGTGTGCATGCTGCGGTGCGTCTGTCTGACCGGATTCTGGAAGAGTTGACGCACGCTGCACGCAATCTGGAGCAGGACATTGCGGTGATGGATGCGACGATTGTCGTTCCGGAAGACCGCGAACGGACTTGCGCCGATGAGATCGTCCCTTCATCAGACATGTTGGGGAGTACAGCCGGTACAGATTCGATCCGCTCGGGCCCGGAGTGGGAACAGATTCGGCAGGCTCATACCCGTCTGCGGGTGCTGGCAACGCGGGTGAATGACCCGGAGGTGCAGCGCGAGATTGAAGCGATTTCTGATCTTCTCATCACCTCTCCTCGAATGATGCATATTCACCTTTCGACGCGAGAGATCGACGTGCTGTCCTGTGTAGCGATGGGGCTGACGAATATTGAGGCTGCAGCGGAAATGGGAGTGGGTGCGGAGACAGTGAAGTCCTACTTGCGCAATTGCATGCGCAAGCTGGATGCTCATAATCGTTATGAGGCAGTCAGTTCCGCTCGTTCGCTGGGTGTTATTCCGTAGTTTTGGTGGGGTGACGGAGCTGCGGTGGTTGGCTACTAGCTCGGTATTTGCGCTGCATGTAGTGCCCTTTGTTGAGCTGCCGTGGTGGGGGGTCTGCGTTACTCTAGAGGGCGAAGTGTAGGGCGTGAAGAAAGTGGATCCTGTCGTGAACGATAGTTTTCTCGTAACCGGTGGAAGCCGTCTTTTGGGGGAAGTGGCTGTCTCGGGTGCGAAGAACAGTGTGCTGAAATTGATGGCGGCAGCGCTCTTGGCAGAGGGGACCACGGTGCTCGATAACTGTCCACGCATTCAGGATGTTCCCCTCATGATTGAGGTGTTGCGGGGCCTGGGGTGTGAGGTGGTCTGGGAAGAGGATCAGGGTCGCATCACCATCACTACCCCGGCTCAGCCGAGTTCTGAGGCGAATTTTGGGGCAGTTCGGCAGTTCCGCGCGTCTGTCTGTGTGTTGGGACCGCTGGTGTCGCGGACGGGGAAAGCGATTGTGGCTCTTCCGGGGGGTGATGCCATTGGTTCGCGTCCGCTGGACATGCACCAGTCGGGTTTGGAGGCGTTAGGGGCAGAGACCTCGATTTCCCATGGGTGTTTGGTGGCACGGGCCGGTGACTTACATGGAGCGCACATTAAGCTGGCTTTTCCGTCTGTAGGGGCGACGGAGAATATTGTTACGGCAGCAGTGTTGGCGCAGGGGACGACTGTGCTGGAGAATGCCGCGTGTGAGCCCGAGGTGGTTGATCTGTGCACCATGCTGCAGCAGATGGGTGCTCAGATTGAGGGTGTGGGGGAGAGCACCATTACTGTGCATGGTGTGGAGTCGATGCATCCGACGTGCCATCGCGTGGTGGGGGATCGTATTGTGGCTGCGACGTGGGCGTTTGCCGCATCGATGACACGTGGGGATATTCGGGTGACGGGGATTAATCCCGAGTACCTCAATGTCGTGCTTATGAAGTTGCAGGCGGCGGGGGCCGAAATTACTCGTGAGACGAATGGCTTCCGGGTGGTACAGCGGGAACGTCCCAACGCGGTGAATTTTCAGACGTTGCCTTACCCAGGTTTCCCGACTGACTTGCAGCCTATGGCCATTGGGTTGGCTGCGGTCGCGGAGGGGGATTCGCTGGTGACGGAGAATGTGTTTGAAGCGCGGTTCCGTTTTGTTGATGAGATGGTGCGGTTAGGTGCGGATGCCTACATTGATGGACATCATGCTGTTATTCGTGGGGTGGAGCGGTTATCTTCCGCGCCTGTGTGGTCGTCTGATATTCGGGCGGGTGCCGCGCTGGTGCTGGCTGCGCTAGTGGCAGATGGCACCACGGAAATCCACGATGTCCACCATATTGATCGCGGTTACCCCGATATGGTGGCCCAGTTACAGGATCTCGGTGGGAAAATTGAGCGAGTTTCCATGGCGGGAGAGCCCACAAAGTAAACAATTGGGGTTGTTTTTCAACTGTTGTTGGCCAGCCTCGGAAGGTGCGTGCAAGCGCTCTGAAGGACGACCTGTACAACCACCCCAACCTTCATCACTGTAATTAAGGAAATCACTGTGACCAGCTGATTTGACTTCATCCGGTGGAGTGAGTAACTTATTCCAAGTCAGCGAAACTGGCCGGCCGCGAAAGCGACTAAGGAAGCCTCCAAAGACTTCTCGTCAGTTTCAGGCCAACTCCCAGTCATCAAGAGAGAGTTTCCGCCGATTTTGACGGAGACAGCATCAGATGGTAGGCTAGAGAAGTTGCACTCAGAGAAGAGAAAATAACCTTTTCTGGTCGCTGAGTGGGCATGTTGTTTGAGAACTCAACAGTGTACTGATTTTATTGAATGCCAATTTTTGTCTGCGCTCAACCCCCGTTGGGTGTGGATGTTTGTTTT
>QWCE01003691.1_pt1 | contig 27015 bp, 20 predicted proteins | sample 1972531 | NCBI WGS metagenome assembly QWCE01 (sample SAMN09866716, study PRJNA288562) | Human gut metagenome isolate term4_stool, whole genome shotgun sequencing... | reverse complement strand
CATATACAGAGACAAAGCACATGATGAGCATCATTGACAGTTACTATGGAAACATCGTTCTTTCATGTGGCAATCATGATTATTATACAGATGATTATTTATTTAACAATTTCACAGAAAATCTCCATGTCTTTAAAACTAACACACTTGAGCGCATGGATATAGCTGAGAATGTCTCCATATACGGTGCATCATGGCTCAATAGCATTGAGAATGGCTTTGCTATTGATAGAGTAGAGCTTGATAAAGATAAATTTAATATCGCAAGCCTTCATGGCGACCTAGCTGATGGCAAGTACAAGATTGATATAGAGCCTCTTTTAGCATCGGGTTTTGACTACATCGCCTTAGGTCATATACATAAGCATGGGAAAGTGGCTGAAAAGGCCTATTATCCTGGTTCACTTGAGCCGCTTGACTTTGGTGAGCTTGCTGAACATGGTTTTTATGAGGTCGATACACTTAGTGGCAGCGTAAAATTTATTTCATTTTCCATAAGGGAATTTATTATAAAAGAAATAATTATAAACGAAGAAGATGAATTCCAAGATATAATTAATAAATTTGAAGAGTTTAATGATAAGGATAAGAATTTTTATAGAATAATACTAAAGGGAATCATTAATAAGGATTTAAATATCAATAGAATCATTAGCCTAGTTAAAGATAAATTTTATTACTTAGAAGTAATTAATAGTTTAGAAGAAAGTTTAAGTATCTCAGCTGATATTTATGAAAAAATTCTTGCAAAGTCAGAAAACTATCCAGATGAAATAAGGCAAGACGCGATAAATATCGCGCTTAAGGCAATGCAAAGTAGGGAGCACTACTATGAAGATTAAGAGCCTCGATTTAATTAATTTTGGCAAATTTAATAATTATCATCTGGACTTTGACGACTCCTTCAACCTTATCTATGGGCTTAATGAGAGCGGCAAGTCTACTATACATGCCTTTATCTCTTTTATGCTCTTTGGCGTGAACAAAGCGAATACTAAGAGAAAGATTAAGATAAAGGACTATCTTAGCTACAAGCCTATAAACAAAAACGAGTACAGTGGCAGGATGTCTTTCGAAAATAATGGCTTTATTTATGAAATATACAGAGATTTTTCAAATGATACTTACTTTGTCAGCAAAAACGGCCTTGACATCACAGACGAGATTAAGAGAGAAAACTCTATAAGTAATAAATCAATTGGTGAGATTGTTTTAGGCCTTTCGCGCAATGTCTTTAATGCGAGCACCTACATAAGCCAATCAAAAGACATATACTTTGATGACTTTGACGATATTAAGGAGCTTTTACTTAAGCTTAAGACAAATGATGAAAGCGAATACAATTTAAGTGAAGCGAAGAACAGTATTGATGATGAAATTGCAATGATAGGCACAGAGAATGCCAAGACTAAGGAGCTATATAGTCTTAAGAAGGAGATAGCAAGTCTAGATAGGGATATAGCTGGGCTAGAAGCATCGTTTGAAGACACTATGTCCATGCTTAATAAAAAAGATGAGCTAAATAAAAATAAAGAAAATTTGATTTTAAAGAAGAAAGACTTTTTAGCTGAGTACGATAAGGCGAAGGAATATTATAAGAAGGAAAATCTATTAAAGATAGAAGAGCTTAAAGAAAAGAAGAAGGATTTTTTAAATAAAAATAAGAATATTACTAGTGATGACTACGAAGCCTTTAATGAGCTTAAGACTAAACTTGAAGCGAAAAAATCTACTGAGGCTAGAAGACATAGTTTAAGAAATATATCATACATTTTTGTCTTGCTTAGCATTTTTGCCTTTGCTTATTATTTCATCAAGTCAAGTAAAATTGTTTTATATACTAGCTTTGCCATGGCTATAGTTTTTCTTATATCATTCATTTTTACTAAGCCTAGGACGAGTGATGAGGCTAGTAAAAAGCTTATAGCTGATAAAAATGCCATCTTAGATAAATATAATATAGCAAGTGACGAGGACTTCATTAGTGAATATACTAATGAGAGGTCAAGTGAGATGAGCCAAAACTATTTGCATAGCTTTGATGAGTTTCTAAAGACATACAGCGAAAAGAACTTTGACGAGCTTAGTGAAGAGAAGGTCCTTGGCTACTTAGCAAAAAGAGATGAGTTAGCCTTTGATAAGTACAAGGGCTATTCCATAAGCAAGGCTGAAGACGAAATCAATAAAATCGATTTAGAGCTAAGCTCACTTGAGACAAAACTTAATTATAACGACAGACTCAGGGAGAGGGCATACGAACTTGGCTTAAGACGTGACGCGCTTGATGCGAGATTCGTGGAGCTTCAAAGAAGAAGAGAGGCTCTAAGCGCCGCGAGAGAAATCATCTCTAGCCTTATTACTGAGATTAATACTAGCTACATGCCAAAGATAATTGCCGCGGCAAATAAATATTTAGAGATGTTTTCTGATAAAAAATACAATTTCTTCTTGCTTGATGAAAGCTTCACCATAATGCTAAGAGACAAAAGAACTAACCTTGTATATGAAGAGGAGAAGCTTAGTAGGCAGGTCTTATCAATGTCCTACCTCAGCCTAAGGCTTGCACTTGCAAGTATTATTATTTACGAGCAGTAAAGTCGAAAAAAGTGTTCTCTCAGAGCTTAATCTGTGTTATAATTATATACAGTTATAGAGGTGAAAAAATGATTTATGCTATAGGCGACTTACATTTAGATTCGACAGACTTAAAACCTATGGGAGTCTTTGGCGGTAACTGGCAAGATCACGACAAGAAGATTAAGACGAGCTGGCTAGAGAAGGTTAAGGACGACGATTTAGTCTTATTGCCTGGCGATATTTCGTGGGCAATGAGGTTTAGTGAAGCTATAGACGATTTAAAATTCATAGACGAATTGCCAGGCAAGAAACTTATTAGCAAGGGCAATCATGATTATTGGTGGACAAGCATATCCAAGATGAATGGCTTTGGCTTTAAATCCATTTACTTCATGCAAAATGATTCATACACGTATAAGGACTACGCTATCTGCGCAACAAGAGGCTGGATGCAAGAGGACAATGACAAGTATGACGAAGAAAATGACAAGAAGATAACAGCTAGAGAGCTAATTAGACTATCGTTATCGCTTGAAAAGGCTGATAAGGATAAGAAGATTATAGTTATGCTTCACTACCCGCCATTTAACATGGACTTAGAAGCTAATCAATTCCATGAGCTTATGAAAGAGCATGGCGTATACAAATGTGTTTATGGTCACTTGCACGCAGCTGGCCATAGATTTAGAAGAGAAGGCTTGATTGATGGCATAGATTATTCATTAGTCTCGAGCGATTACTTAAATTTTAAACTTAAATTAATAGAGAGGTGTTAGTATGAAGCTTATAGTTTGCAAAGATTATGACGAGATGAGCAAGGAAGCAGCTCAAATATTTATTAAACAAATTCAAGAAAAGCATGACAGCGTATTAGGTTTGGCGACAGGATCAAGCCCTATTGGCATGTATAAAGAACTGATCAAGGCTAATAATGATGGCGAAATTGATTTTAAGGACGTAATTACGTTTAACCTTGATGAATACGTTGGCTTAAGTAAGGACCATCCTGCAAGTTATTATTACTTTATGAATGAGAATTTATTTAATCATATTAACATAGATAAGAAAAATACGCATATACCACACGCTGAGGGAGCTGACTTAGAAAAGGCGGCTAAGGACTACGAAGAAAGCCTTTCTCATTATGAGATCGATTTACAAGTACTGGGCGTTGGTAAAAACGGCCACATAGGTTTTAATGAACCTGGTGACGATTTAAGCTCGGTAACATATGTGCAAGAGCTTTCAGAATCTACAAGGGTCGCTAACTCAAGATTCTTTGACGATATTGATGACGTGCCAAAATTTGCCATCACTATGGGGGTTGGCTCTATATTTAAAGCAAAGAAGATAGTTTTAATCGCAAGCGGAACTCAAAAGAGCTTTGCAATAGATTATTTATTAAATTCTAAAAAGATATCATCTAAGGTACCAGTATCACTACTAAATTTACATTCAGACGTAACTGTAATCATAGATGAAAAATTAGCAAGTCTTGTTATAAAATAATGATAGAGAGAGAAAAAGAAGTAAAAGTTTTTAATCTTGATTTAGACGCGCTTAAAGAGGAGCTTCTATCAAAGGGAGCAGAGCACTTAGGTGAAGAAAAACAAGTGAATTATATATTGAAATGCGATATAGACGCTAAGACAAATTTATTAAAATCTCTATTAAGACTTAGAGAAGTGGATAAAGATGGCAAGAAGACTTTTTACTTGACATATAAGATAAGAGGAAAGGATAGCGGCGGGCTACGTAACTCAAAAGAGGTTACGAGTGAAGTTAAAGATAAGGATGCAATACTAGAAATTTTCGAAATGCTTGGAATTATTCCTGAAAAAGTGGATTATAAGGAGAGAGACTCATATCTATATAAGGACGCACGCTTTGATTTTGATGAATATGACAAAGAAACCTTTGACAGGCCTTATCTTGAAATTGAAGTAAAGAACGATGAAAAATTTGAAGAGATCATAAGAGAATTTAATATAGAAAGAAAAAATATTACAACGAAAAATATAAATGAACTAAGGAAAGATCAAAGATGAAATTTATTAAAGATAATGCTATAGATATAATTTTAGCTTTTATACTGATAGCTTTGAGCCTAGCGATGAACTTTGCTTTAATAAAGCTAGACAAAGGCTTTAATGAGTACTTAGCAATACTGCTATTTACTTACATAGCTGTATTTACGCTAGATATAAAATTTTCTATACCGAGTGTAATTTTGATATTTATACTAAACTTATTATATAGAAAGAGCTTAAACGCAGATATAAGAACGCTTATGCTAGCAATTGAAGTAGTGTTTGGTTTTACTATAGGCTATATAAGTCATAAGAAGTTTAATATATCATATATATTCTCGCTTTTTATTTCGATACTTATATCGAAGATGCTCAGCTATATAATTGCGCTTTTAATTGCAAATGCTGCGAATATATACAATATAGGCAGAATCATAAAAGTTAATCTAGTAGCATCACTACTAAGCATAACAGCATGCCTAGTCATAGTGCCGCTAGTTGTTTATACAAAAGAGAATTTCACATATCTATAGGAGGTTAAGATGATATTAATTAAAAATGTTAAGTATATTGACGTAGATAAATCAATTGTTAATGGCCCATGCGATGTATTAATCGATGGCAATAGAGTAAAAAGAATTGCTGATAATATTGACGAAGCAGGCGCCTACACTATTGACGGTAGTGATAAATTACTTATGCCAGGCCTATTTAACACGCATAACCACGTAGCCATGAGCGTATTTAGGAACTACGCTGATGATATGGAGCTAATGGATTGGCTGCAAAATAAAATTTGGCCACTTGAGTCAAAACTTACAGCTGAAGATATTTATTGGGCAAGTCTATTAACATTTATAGAGCTAGTTAAGACTGGTACAACAGCCTTTAATGATATGTATATGTCCTGTGAAAGGGTTTTTGATGCAGCTAGTGAAGTGGGTATGAGAGGCCTTATTGCTAGAGGCATGACAAATGATGCCTTTAATAAAGAGAGAGAAGCTAATATTCGTGATATGTATGAAAAATACCATCAAAAGGATGGCCTGTTAAGGCTAGCCATCGCGCCTCACGCTATATACACAACTGGACTTGATTACTTAAAGTCCTGCATAGACCTTGCGAAAGAGCTAGACTTAATCATTCACACACACGCGAACGAAACTTTAACTGAAGTAAATAACTCTTACAAGGAATATAAGAAGAGTCCAATAAAAATATTTAAGGAGCTCGGCATGTTTGATCAAAAGACAATACTAGCGCACTGCGTTCATCTATCTGAAGAAGATATGGACATCATAGCAAAAAGTAATGCACTAGTAAGTTTAAATGTATCATCAAATATGAAGCTAGCAAGCGGCATAGTAGATATAAAGAATATGTTTGTGCGCGGTGATAAGCTGTCTATAGGTACTGACGGAGCTAGTTCAAATAATATGCAAAACATGTTTACTGAGATGAGAGCGGTATCACTTGCGGCTAAGGCTCGTTCACTTGATCCAAAGGTGATGAGCGCGGGAGAAGTACTAAAGCTCGCGACTATTAATCCATATAAATATATCTTTGATGAAGATGTAAATATAAGCGAAGGATCACTAGCAGATTTAATTCTAATTGATTTAGATAATACAAATTTAAAACCACAAAATAATTTGATTAGCGCTATGGTTTACTCAATGAACGGAAGCGAAGTTGATACGACTATAATCAACGGTAAGATAATTATGGAAAATAAAAAGATAAAAGGCGTTGATGAAGACTTAGTTGCAAGTAAAGTCGAAGAAATTATTAAAAATATTTAGGGGATGATGAAATGAAGTGGAGAGGAAGACAAGGATCTTCAAATGTAAACGATAGAAGAGGACAATCAGGCGGAGGCGGAATGCCAAACTTTGGCGGCTTCAAGATGGGCACTGGAGGCATGATACTGCTTCTAGTTCTATATTTAGTTTTTGGTAGAGGCCTAATAGGCGGACCAAGCGGTCCTGGCGCAGGCATACAAAACGGACAAGGCACACCGATTACAAGTGAAAGAGAAGAAGAGTACAAACAATTTATCTCGGTCGTCTTAAAGGACACTGAAGATGTTTGGCATGAAATATTTGAAGAAAATGGATTAAAATATGAAGAACCACAACTAAATCTATTTACAGGCAGCATAAATTCTGGCTGCGGCTTTGCATCAGAACAAATGGGTCCTTTCTATTGCTCAGTGGATAAGGACATCTACATCGATTTGTCTTTCTTTGATCAGCTTAAGAATGAGTTTGGAGCAAAGGGTGATTTTGCCATGGCCTATGTATTAGCTCATGAAGTTGGTCATCACGTACAAAAACAATTAGGTATCTTAGATAAAGTTCATTCATTACAAGGAAAGGTATCTGAAAAAGAATATAATAAATACTCTGTTATGCTTGAATTACAAGCAGACTACTTCGCAGGAGTATTCGCAAAGCACATACAAGATAGAGACATCTTAGAAGAAGGCGACTTTGAAGAAGCGATTAATGCCGCATCAAAGATAGGCGACGATACACTTCAAGAAAAGTATCAAGGAAGAGTAGTTCCAGATAGTTTTACACACGGCACGAGTGAACAAAGGATGGAGTGGTTCAAGAAAGGCTTTGAAAAAGGCACAATTCAAGACGGAGACACATTTAGTGGCGATATTTAGTAAGTAATAAAGGAGATATACAATGGATAAGAAAACAGCATTTAGCGCTATACAGCCCTCAGGCGATTTAACCATAGGTAATTACCTAGGAGCTTTAAAGAATTTAGCTAAACTACAAGATGATTACAATTGTTTATATGCAGTTGCTGACCTTCATAGCATCACAGTACCAAAGGTGCCCAAGGAATTAAGGAAGAAGACCTATGAGATATTTGCGATGATGTTAGTCAGTGGTGTTGATCCAGAAAAAAGCGTTTTATTCGTTCAATCACATGTACCAGAACACGCTATGCTAGGCTGGATACTTGATACAATTGCCTATATTGGTCAGCTTAACAGAATGACCCAATATAAAGACAAGTCCAAAAAGTCTCCAGAAAACTGTAACGCAGGACTATTAACATATCCAGTACTAATGGCGGGCGACATACTTTTATATCAAACAGATTTAGTACCTGTCGGTGAAGATCAAACTCAGCATATGGAGTTAGCAAGAGACTTAGCAATCAGATTCAACAGCAAGTACTCAGATACATTTAAAGTGCCTGAAGCATACATTGCTAAGACAGGAAAGAGAATCATGTCACTACAAGATCCAAGTAAAAAGATGAGTAAGTCAGACGAAGATCCAAACAGCTTCATCTATATCATGGACAGCAAAGACAGAATTTACTCAAAGATTAGAAAGGCTGTTACAGATAGCGAGCCAAACTTTGCCTACGACCCAAATAGAGCTGGTTTATATAATCTTATAAATATATACAGTTCATTCACCGGCATCAGTCCTGAAGATATAGTCAAGAAGTATGATTCACTTGGATATAAAGAGTTCAAAGAAGATTTAGCAGATATCATATATGAAGATTTAAAAGACTTTCAATATAATTTCAATGAAGTTATTCAAGACAAAGAAGGACTAGAAAAGCTTATGGCAGAAGGTAGAGATAAAGCGAGATACCTTGCTAATAAGACTCTAAGAAAAGTAATGAAAAAAGTTGGCTTTGTACAAATATAAGGAGTTAGCTATGAAGATATTAATTATAGGTAGTGGTGGACGTGAGTATGCCATCGCTTCAAAAATTAAAGAACAAGACAGCTCAGTAGAGATTGTCTTTGCACCTGGTAATGGCAAGACTGAGAGCGAATTCAAAAATATTGACATAAAAGTTATGGATTTTGACAAGTTAATTGCTTATGCTAAAGATAATGCTGTTGATTTCACTATAGTTGGTCCCGAAGACCCACTATGCTATGGCATTGTCGATAAGTTCGAGGCAGAGGGACTTAAGATTTTCGGACCAAAGAAGGAAGCAGCAATATTTGAGAAGAGCAAAGCATTTTCCAAGAAGTTTATGGAGAAGTATGATATAGATACAGCTAAGTACCTTGAGACAGATAGCATTGATGAAGCAAAGAGATACGCTTGTGACTTGCTTAATGAATCAAAAGTGAATAAAGTAGTACTTAAGTATGATGGACTTGCTCAAGGCAAGGGAGTTATCATAGCTTCAAGCGAGAAAGGAATAGATGAAGCGCTTAATGAGCTGCTCCTAGATAAAAAATTTGGTGATGATAAGATTATAGTCGAAGAATATATAGATGGCTTCGAAACATCTGTTCATGTACTTATATCAAATGGAGAGTATATAATGCTACCAAGCGCTAAGGACCATAAAAAGGTTTTTGAAGGCGAAACTGGTGAAAACACTGGCGGCATGGGCTCATACTCACCAAACCTTATGGCACTACCATATTTAAAGGACATAGAAGAAGAGCTTGTAAAGCCATTCATAAAAGGCCTTGAAGCTGAAGGCATTGACTATAGAGGGATTTTATTCGCAGGCCTTATGATAAATTCAGACGGAATAAAAGTTTTAGAGTTTAACACAAGGTTCGGCGATCCTGAAACTGAAGTTATCTTAGAAAGAATTGACTCATCTTTATTGGATGCGCTTATCAAGACAAGTGAAGCAAAGCTTGATGAATATAAATTAGAAGTAAATGATAAAAAGATAGTTAACGTCGTATTAGCATCTGGTGGCTATCCAGCAAAGTACGACAAAGGATATGAGATAAAAGGCTTAGATAAATTATCACCAGAAGTAAAAATTAATTACGCAGGTGTTAAGGCTGATGGCGCAAAGCTACTTACTAATGGCGGAAGAGTGTTAAATATACTTTCTAAAGCCGATACATTTGAAGAAGCATATATGAAAGTTTATGATGAGATCCAAAAGATTTCATTTGATAAAATGCATTATAGGAGGGATATTGGTCCAGTGGTTAAGAGAGTTTATGTTTGTAAAAAAGATGAATTTGATGCGGAGTCTAACGGTTTAACTCAAGAGATTAAAGAATTTCTTAAGATAAATATCGACTCAATCAAAGTTTATAACAGATACGATATTGAATTACTTTCTGATGAAGAAATTAATAAGATATCGAATACCATTTTATGCGAAAAACCGGTAGATAATATTTATTTAGCGGACGATGCTTTAGAAATGGAAAAGAATTTGAAGAATGCCTTTGTTGTTAGGTACAAAAAGGGCCAATTCGATCAAAGGGAACAAGGCTTAAAGGATACAATCAAGGTTACTCTTGGCAAGGATGAAGTTTTAGCAAGATGTGAAAAAGTTTATGAGATCAAAGGCGATGTAAGCGAAGAAGACATTAAGAAGATTAAGAAACATCTTATAAATACAGTTGACCAAGCAGAAGGCGTATTGATTGGTATACCAACAACACTTAAGGAAAGTGTTGATACTAAGATTGAGTCTATAGTTTATGACGGCTTTATTAAACTTGATGACGAAGGACTAAAGGACTTCCATGATAAGGAAGCACTTGCTATGTCTACAGAAGACTTAAAAGTTTTCCAAGACTACTTTATAAAAGAAGATAGAGATCCAAGCCAAACAGAGCTTAAGTTAATCGACACATATTGGTCAGACCACTGTAGACACACTACATTTAATACACAATTAACAAATATCAACTTCGAAGGCGAAAGTGAATTTATCGAAGTAATTAGAAATACACTTAATGAATACTTAAAGGCGAGAAAACAATTCTCAAAGAAAGATCTTACACTTATGGACCTAGCTACAATAGTTACTAAGAAGCTAAGAAGCTTAGGTAAGCTTAGCGATTTAGAAGTAAGTGAAGAGATAAACGCATGCTCGGTTAAGATTAAGGTTAGCGTAGACGGAAGACTTAGAGACTACCTACTAATGTTTAAGAACGAAACTCATAATCACCCAACTGAGATAGAGCCATTTGGAGGCGCTCAAACATGCCTTGGCGGAGCTATAAGAGACCCGCTATCAGGAAGAAGCTATGTTTACCAAGCTATGAGAATAACAGGAGCAGCAGACCCAAGAGAAGCTATTGAAGATACACTTGAAGGAAAGCTTCCTCAAAGAAAGATAGTTTTAGACGCAGCTAGAGGATACTCTTCATATGGTAATCAAATAGGCTTAGCAACAGGCTATGTTGACGAAGTTTACCATCCAGGCTACAAAGCAAAGAGGATGGAAGTAGGTGCAGTTATTGCTGCAGCACCTATGGAAAATGTATACAGAGGCGTACCTGCTAATGGCGATATAATCATTTTACTTGGTGGAAAGACTGGTAGAGACGGTATTGGCGGAGCAACAGGAAGCTCTAAGATACAAACAGACAAATCAGTTGAAGACTCAGCTGCTGAAGTACAAAAGGGTAATGCACCAACAGAGAGAAAGATACAAAGACTATTTAGAATACCTGAATTAGCTAAAATGATAAAGAGATGTAATGACTTTGGCGCAGGCGGAGTCAGCGTTGCTATAGGCGAGTTAGCAGATTCATTATTAATTCACTTAGACAAGGTGCCACTAAAGTATCAAGGACTAAGCCCTATGGAGATAGCTATATCAGAATCACAAGAGAGAATGGCTGTAGTTATCGCTAAAGAAGATTACGAAAAATTCAAAGAATATGCTAACTCTGAAAATCTTGAAGCAACAATAGTTGCCGAAGTTACTGATTCTGAAAGACTTATCATGATGTATAATGATATAGAAGTATGTAATTTAAAGAGAGAGTTCTTAAACTCAACTGGTGCGCCAAGAAAACAAGATGTTATCTTTAAGCCGGAAGAAGTAGAACTATTTAACGAAGATTTGGCAGATGATTTTACAGTAGAACTAAAGAAGAGACTAGAAGACATCAATGTCGCTTCTAAAAAATCGCTTATAGAAAGATTTGACTCATCAGTTGGTAGAGGCAGCATCGTTCAACCATTAGGCGGTAAGAACCAATTGTCACCAGAACAAGCTATGATAGCAAGAATACCAACAACTAAAGGGGAATCATCAACAGCGAGCATAATGACATATGGCTTCAATCCATATCTATCAGAAAAGAGTCCATTCTTCGGAGCTTACTATGCAGTAGTTGAGTCACTTGCGAAAATTGCTTCACATGGAGCAAGCCCATTCAAAGCAAGATTAACATTCCAAGAGTACTTTGAAAAATTAAACGACGACCCATATAAGTGGTCAAAACCATTCGAGGCATTGCTTGGCGCATTTAAAATTTGTAACGATTTACAAATCCCATCAATTGGTGGAAAGGACTCAATGAGCGGAACATTTAATGATTTAAACGTACCACCAACATTGATTTCATTTGCAGTAACATCTATGAACATAGAAGACGTCGTAACACCTGAGCTTAAGGGCAATATGAAGCTTGGTTTAATAAGAACAACTATTAACGATGACAATACACTTGATTTAAATGAATTTAAGAAGAACAGTGTTGAGCTTGTTAGCCTTATCTCAAGAAAGAAAGTTAGAAGTGCAATTGCAATCAATAGAGATACAACACTTCCTCTTCTTATGAAGATGGCCTTTGGTAACGATATCGGCTTTAACATCAACATGGACGCTGACATCATGTTCAAGGAGCTATATGGTTCGTATATCGTTGAATACACTGAAGACCTTCCAGGAATTGAATACCTTGGTACAACTAATACAGACGCAAGCATCATTATCAATGGTAGACGTTTAGACCTTGAAGAACATAAAGAAGCTTATGAAAAACCATTACTAGAAATTTTTGGCGAAGAAAAGAGAGTAGCTAAGAGTGAAAATAAATTTACTGAAAAAGAATTTAGAGCTAAATCAAAGAAGCCAGTTGATGAAGTTAAGGTTATAATACCAGTATTCCCAGGAACAAACTCTGAATTTGATTCAAAATACGCTTTCGAAAAAGAAGGCGCAAGTGTTGACGTATTTGTATTTAACAACTTAGATAACGAACACATTGACAAGTCAATCGATGATCTAGCAAAGAAAATTAAAGAAAGTCAAATTTTATTTATACCAGGTGGCTTCTCATTATCTGACGAACCAGACGGATCAGGTAAATTCATTGCCAATGTATTAAGAAATCCAAAGGTAAAAGAAGCTGTAGAGTATCTTCTTGAAGAAAATGATGGCTTGATACTAGGTATTTGTAACGGCTTCCAAGCTTTAATCAAGACAGGTCTACTACCATATGGAAAGATTAAAGACATTGACGAAGACGACCCAACATTAACATATAACAATATATCTAGACACATTGCAAGAATCGTTAAGACTAAAGCTCTAACAACATCATCACCATGGCTTAAGTACATTGATAAGGACAAGACTTATAGAGTGCCTATCTCACATGGCGAAGGAAGATTATTAATCAACAAGGAGCTTTACGAAAAACTTAGCGATAATGCTCAATTAGCTTTTGAATATATAGACAACCCTAACGGATCAAACTTTGATATCGAGTCAATGCTATCACCAGATGGAAAGATACTTGGCAAGATGGCTCACTCAGAAAGAGTTGAAACAGATACATTTAAGAACGTTGCTGACATTGAAATACAAAACTTATTCAAGGCGGGCGTAGAATTTTTTAAGAAAGATTAATAAAAGTATTAATATATTGTAAATTATTGAATAATACTTTTCGTTGTGGTATAATTTAGGTGGTGATTTTCTATGGATGTAAATAAATCTTTTGCTTATGCAATTGACAATGATGACGGTAAAACATTTGACAATATATCAAGTGCAGATGTTATTATCTTAGGACCATCGAGGTCAGGTAAGACACCTCTTTGTTATTATCTTGCTTCTTTAGGATTAAACGCGATAAATATACCACTTGTGCCAGAGGTTGATCAATTTGATGTGATTAAGGACTTAGACAAGTCAAAAATGATTGGCCTAATACAAGATGAGGAGTATTTATCCAAGATAAGGAAGGAAAGAGACAAAGACCTAGGCATAACAGGTGTATCTAATTACTCATCGCTTGAGAGAGTATTTTATGAAAATGAATACGCTCGCGAGATTTATAGTAAATTAGGCATATTTGTTATATCTATGTATGGAAAATCTATAGAAGAAGTATCTAGCACTATAGTTAGATATCTTCAAAATTAAATAAGCAATAGGAGGATACAGATGGAAAAGTATGTTTATAGCTTTAAAGAAGGCAATAAAGATATGAGGGATTTGTTAGGAGGCAAGGGAGCTAACTTAGCTGAAATGACTAATTTAGGCCTACCAGTACCTAACGGATTTACAATTACAACTGAAGCGTGCAACAGGTTTTACGAAGAAAATGAAGAACTATGGCAAGATTTAAAGGAAGAAATTAGAAATGGTATTGCAAATGTTGAAAAGATCACTAACAAGGGCTTTTCAGACAAAGAAAATCCGCTACTATTCTCAGTAAGAAGTGGAGCGAAGATATCAATGCCAGGCATGATGGATACTATATTAAATCTTGGTTTAAACGATGTGACAGTTGAAGGACTTGCAAAGAAGACTAATAACGAAAGATTTGCCTATGACAGTTACAGAAGATTTATTCAAATGTTTTCAGATGTTGCCATGGGTATCCCAAAAGCTGAATTTGATAAAGTATTAAATAAACAAAAAGAAAAAAGAAATATCGAGGCAGATATTGATCTAGATACTGACGACTTAAAAGAAATTGTAAAAGAATATAAGACTATTTACAAAAAATACATTGGAGAAGACTTCCCACAAGATCCAAACGTTCAATTATTTAATGCAGTTAAAGCCGTATTCATGTCTTGGAACACACCAAGAGCTAAGACTTACAGAAAGCTAAATGAAATTTCTGACACGCTTGGCACAGCTGTTAACGTTCAAGAGATGGTATTTGGTAACATGGGCATGAACTCTGGTACTGGTGTTGCTTTCACAAGAAACCCGGCTACAGGTGAAAACGTTTTATTCGGTGAATTCTTAATCGATGCTCAAGGTGAAGACGTTGTTGCAGGCGTTAGAACACCAGAACCTATTGCTAGACTTGAAAATGAATTACCAAGCGTTTATAAAGAGTTCAAAGAAACTGTTGAAAAGCTAGAAAAACACTATAAAGATATGCAAGATATTGAATTTACAGTTGAAAATGGCAAGCTTTTCATGCTTCAATGTAGAAATGGTAAGAGAACTACAAAGGCTGCTATAAATATAGCTGTTGATCAAGTTAATGAAGGTTTAATAAGCAAAGAAGAAGCAATCTTAAGAATCGAACCAAAATCAATTGATCAAATTCTTCACCCAACATTTGAAGAAAAATACGTTTTAAGCAAAACTGAAATCACAAAAGGCCTTCCAGCTTCACCAGGAGCTGCATCAGGCGTTGTAGTATTCTCACCAGATAAGGTTGTTGAATATCATAAGAATAACGTTAAGACTATCTTAGTAAGAGAAGAAACATCTCCAGAAGACATAGATGGTATGGTATATGCTGAAGGCATACTAACAGCTAGAGGAGGTATGACATCACACGCTGCTGTTGTTGCTAGAGGTATGGGTAAGTGCTGTGTTGCAGGCTGCTCTGAACTAAGAGTTGATGAAGATGATAAAGTTATAAGATACAATGGCGGCGAAATCAAAGAAGGAGACACTATCTCTATAGACGGTTCAACAGGTTATGTATACCTAGGAGAAATTAAAAAAGTTACTCCTGAACTAAGCGGTAATTTTGCTAAGTTCATGGAATGGGCTGATGAATTTAGAACTCTAGAAGTAAAAGCCAATGCAGATAACCCAAGAGATGCAAAGCAAGCGCTTGATTTTGGTGCGCAAGGCATAGGTCTTTGCAGAACAGAACACATGTTCTTTGATGACAAGAGAATCTTCCAAGTTAGAAAGATGATACTTTCTAAAACACTTGAAGAAAGAGAAAAAGCACTTGAAAAACTTCTTCCTTATCAAAGAGGCGACTTCGAAGGCATATTCAAGGTCATGGAAGATAAAGGAGTAGTAATAAGACTACTTGACCCACCTCTACATGAGTTCCTTCCAAAGACTGAAGAAGATATTGAAAGCCTTGCTAAAGACATGGGCATCACAACTCAAGTTATTGAAGACAGAATCGAAGATATGAAAGAGTTTAACCCAATGCTTGGTCACAGAGGATGTAGACTATGTGTAACATGGCCAGAAATCTATAGAATGCAAGTTAGAGCTATCATAGAAGCAGCTATAAACGTAAGCGAAGAAATCAAAAAAGATATCAAACCTATGATTATGATTCCATTAATAGGCGAGTTAAAAGAACTTCAATTTGTTAAAGAAGAATTAGTAGAAGAAATAAATAAAGTATTTGAAGAAAAGAACAAGAAGCTTGATTACGAAATCGGTACTATGGTTGAAGTGCCAAGAGCAGCACTACTTGCTGATGAAATCGCAAAAGACGCAGAATTCTTCAGCTTTGGTACCAACGATATGACTCAAATGACTTGGGGCTACTCAAGAGATGACTATGGTAAGTTTGTTAACGCATATCTTGATCATGGTATCTACGAAAGAAGTCCATTTGACTCATTAGATACAGAAGGCGTTGGCAAATTACTTGATATGGGAACTAAGCTTGGTAGACAAACAAGACCTGATATACACGTAGGAATATGCGGTGAACACGGTGGAGATCCTAGATCAATCGAGTTCTGCGACGCAATCGGACTTGACTACGTAAGCTGCTCACCATATAGAGTGCCAATCGCAAGACTAGCAGCAGCTCAAGCAAGCATCAAGAGAAAAAATAAATAATTAAGGATAATAATTTACGATAAGGCGGGTTAATACTCGCCTTATTTTATGCCTATAAGTATATTTACACTTAAGTAGTTAGGTCTTATTAAGATACTATTTACTTTTGCAAATAAAATTAATAAATTTATCTAGTTTTAATTATTAGATATTGACAGGGCATATATAATGTAATATAATTGTACTCGGGAGATGATTAGATGATCACGAACTATTTCGATAAAAATAAAACATATTACATACATCATTTTGAAACACCTCTTGGCGAGATGACTGCAGCTGCCGAAGAGGATGCACTCGTATACTTACGCTTTGGCCATCAAGGCATATATGGTAGCAAAAAAGAGAAGAACGAGATTATAGATAGAACAGTAAAACAGCTTGATGAGTACTTTAAAGGCGAGAGAAAAGACTTCGACATACCTATAAGAGTGAAGGCAAAAGAGTTCCAAGAGAGAGCTTTGAAAGAGATCAAAAACATAGGCTATGGAGAAAGATGTACATATGGCAACATTGCACTTAAGCTTGGCAAGAAAACATATTCGCGTGGCGTTGGCGCAACATGCAGAGGCAACACTATAGTTATAATTATACCTTGTCACAGAGTCGTTATGATGAATGAAGCCGGCTACTATAATTATTCAGACGGCAATGATATAAAGAAGGCACTTCTTGAACTAGAAGAGAAGTACAAATAATAATATTTGAAAGATACAATAACAGGCATTTTGCTTGTTATTTTTTTGTTTAACTGGGTAAGAATCAATAAAGGAGTGATTTTATGAAAGATATCTTAGTAGATCGTTTTATTAAATACGCAAAGATTGATACTAAATCAGATGAGGAGTCTCCAAATTGTCCAAGCAGTCCGAAGATTATGGAATTTGCAAAGAAATTAAGAGATGAACTTATTGAATTAGGTTTGGAAGATGTTGAATTAGATGAACACGCTTATCTATACGCTACACTTCCAGCAAACACAGATGAAGAGAAGGACGTACTAGGTCTTATAGCTCATATGGATACTTCACCTGATATGAGCGGGGAGAATGTTAAGCCAAGAATCGTAGAAAAATACGATGGCAAGGACATAGTTCTTAATGAAGAAGAAAACATTATCCTAAGTCCAAATGACTTCCCTGAGCTAAATGATTATGTAGGCGACGACCTAATAGTAACTGATGGAACTACATTATTAGGCGCTGACGATAAGGCAGGCGTTGCTGAAATCGTTACAGCCATGGAATACTTTATCAAAAATCCAGATATAAAGCACGGCAAGATTAGAATTGCTTTTACACCAGATGAAGAAATTGGTAGAGGAGCAGACCTTTTTGATGTTAAGAAATTTGGAGCAGACTATGCCTTCACTATTGACGGCGGACCACTTGGAGAGATAGAATACGAAAACTTCAACGCTGCATCTGCTAAGATTACTATAAAGGGTAGAAACGTTCATCCAGGTTCAGCAAAGAACAAGATGATTAACTCGCAATTAGTAGCTATGGAGTATAACGCCATGCTACCAGTTAACGAAAGACCAGAGCATACAGAAGGCTACGAAGGCTTTATACTATTAACAAGTATAAAGGGCTCAGTAGAAGAAACACAAATGCACTACATCATCAGAGACTTCACTAAAGAAGGCTTTGCATCAAAGAAGTGCTTAATGAAAGACGCTCAAGACTACATTAACTATAAATATAATGAAGCCATGGAACTAGACATTAAAGACTCTTATTACAATATGTATGAAAAGATAGAGCCAAGACTAGAAATAGTTGAACTAGCTAAAAAAGCCATGGTAAACGCAGGCGTTGAGCCAATGATTACACAAGTTAGAGGCGGAACAGATGGCGCAAGACTTTCATTTATGGGTCTTCCTTGTCCAAACATCTTCACAGGCGGTATGAACTACCACGGAAGATATGAGTATGCTTCAATACAATCAATGGAAAAGGCTTTTAAAACAGTAGTTGAACTAGTTAAGCTTGTATGATAATTAATTCTTGCGAAGTACAAGCCATTTATAAAGATATATTTGATCTAGATGTAGAATGCATAGTGAATCCCGCAAATAACTCCTTATTAGGAGGAGGCGGCCTGGATGGTCTTATACATCAAAACGATGGTGAAGAGCTTTTAGATGAGACAGTGAAGCTAGCTGGCACATACACAAGCGGAGCCAAGATCACAAAGACTCACAATCTTAAAAACGCTTACATCATACATGTAGTTGGCCCCATGGACTCAAATAAGAAAAAGTATCAGCTCTTAGAAAAGACATACTTTAATCTTTTGAGTCTTGCTGATGAATATAATATCAAGAGCATAGCCATACCAGCAATTTCATGCGGAGCCTTAGTAGAAGAAAATAAAAAGTTTTTAATCAAGTACACATCAAGCCTATGTTAATTGTTAAATTTTCGACATAACTTAATTATTTTTTCTTAATATATTTTCGCTCGAAAATGTAGTATAATTGAAATAAGATTAATGGAGGTAAGAAAATGCAAGTTGAGATTTCTAAATCTCATATCTGTGTTGGATTAAAACGTAATTTTCTTTATAGAGGTGACATAGATTCGCTAAAGTCCCTAATGAGCTTCTACGATATCAACATGGGCGTGCAAAATATATTTCCAAAGTATGTTTCAATGGGTATACTAAGAAATAAAATTGCAAAAGCCATAGCATACAGATCAGATGCTCACTGCATATCCAGATCATTGTCCTTGCAAATACACGAAGACATCAATAGATTGGAGCTCTACATCTACCTAGATGGATATATCCAAGGCTTCAACAACGCTAAGTTAGCAAACGCTTTAGAAAAAGAAGCTCTTAAGTTTTACAGGAGCAGCGATTTGGCAAATAAAAAGTATTTGTTTCAATTCAAGAATGTAAACAGAGACGTAAGGAATTTTAAGAAGAGACTAAGAAGTGAATTAATAAAAGAAGAGAAAAAGAGAGGAAAAGTTCTAGCTACTGTCTATGAATTCTCAAACAAAGTGATCAAAGACAAAACTTATTCCTTGAACAAATATGTAGATAGGCAATTAGAGCTTGACAGAGATGGAATCAATCCTGCAAGCATCATGATTCCTAAAGAAGATTTAAAGATAATTTATAAAGAAACATTTAAATTTATTTTAAATACATGTACCAATTTGTATACAGATGCATATTGGAACGGATTAAATGAAAGAGTTTTAAAAAGATACAGATAGGGGGTAGTATTATGTACGTAAGGAACTATATGATTCCTAAGGAAAAACTTACAACAGTAAAATCAAGCGAAACTATAGCTGAAGCTATCAAAAAGTTTGAAGAAGGAGACTTTTTGAGTTTGCCAGTTGTTGATGGTGACAAGCTAATCGGTATTTTACACAAAGAAACAATATTTAGAACTTATTATGAATGGTCTTGCACAGACAAAGATAAGTTTTTGGGAAAATTAGTTTCTGATTTTAATGAACAAAGATACGAAAAGATATCTATCACATCAAATATCGAGCAAGCATCATATGCGCTTGGAAAGCTATCCATACCATTTTTAGCTGTTTTTGATGAACAAGATAATTTTGCTGGTATACTAACACACAAGGCTATATTTGATGCTTTCAGTGAAGTATTCGGCATTAACAAAGGCAAGAGAATAGTTGTTCACATCTTTGATATGCCAGGACAAATCTCAAGACTTGCTGGAATTATAAGAGATCAACACATCAACATCTTAAGTATGGTTGTAACAAGTGCTAAGGTTATGGGACTACTTAAAGTAATCTTAAGAGTTGAAGTTGAAGATGATACAAACATCACTAAAGTATTATCTGAAGCTGGCTTAAGAGTTGGTGAATGGTAAAATAAATTAATATCATTGAAGCCGCCTTATTAGGTGGCTTTTTTTAATTGCTTAGTGGGGCTTGTCTTGCTAAGCATTTTTTATTAACTTATGTATTTTTTAATCTTTGTTGATTTACTTTTTTTCTCTCTCAAATGAACTCAGTTTATTATATGATTTTATTTTAACGAAGTATAATAAAATTTATAAAAAAAGCTTGTATTTTTTTTGAATTATAATAAAGTAAAGCAATAAAAAATAAGGAGGCTTTATTATGAAAAAGAATTTTAGGAAAATTTTAACTTTGACACTGGCAATAATTATGCTACTAATGCCAGCAGATGCTTTGGCTAAAAGGCATCAAAAGAGGGACATACCATTAAATGGTATTATCGTTAACGACCACATAGTTTTTAGCGATGTTGCGCCTTATATTAAAAATAGTAGGACATATGTACCAATTAGGTTCATTGCAGAAGAATTAGGCTTTGATGTCAAATGGGATGCTAAAACAAAAAAAGTAACTATGACTGATGGCGAATCAAAAGTAGAACTTACAATTGGATCGAAAACTATGCTTGTTAATGGCAAAAAAGTTAAATTAGATGCTCCAGCTGAAATAAAAGATCAAAGAACTTTTGTTCCACTTAGAGCTATAGCAGAAGCTTTTGGCAAGAAAGTAGAATACTCAAATGATTACAGAGCAGTATGTATAGGTGACGATGTGAGATTCAATAAGAACTACAGGGTTGTTTATTACTATGATACTATCGATCCAGTTATAACAGATTATGAAATAAACATAGTAACTTATAGGATGATAGTTAATGGTGAAGAAAAGAGATTTGAAACTGTTGAAGAACTTATTGATGTAATACTAGATGATTTTGAGCAATATAAATTAACTGGTAAGTCAGAATACGGATTAAAAGTATATAGAGAACCTGATCAATTAGTTAACGCGCTAGGAAAAGATTATTATACAGTACAACTAGAGCCAACAAAAAAGGTTGCTACACGTGAAGATGAAATAAAATGGGCAGAAGAGAGGAAGAAAAATGAAGTAGTGTATACAACAGAAGTTCCAGAAGAAAAACAATTGAGAGATGATTATTACGTAGAAAGTACAGAGGATATCTTAGTAGGCTCATGGTATGGCCCATCTAAAGTTACAGATAACAAAGGTGGAAAGTTAGATGTTGATGTTTATACTTATATAGAAAGTTTAGGTGGAAATAAATATAAACTAACAAACAGAACTATATTAGCTAGCGATAAAAGTTCACAATTCTTTTCTGAACAATATGGTTATTATGAGTTTTTGACTCAAACTTTAACAGTAGAAAAATCTTACTCAGTATATGGTCAAACAGGATATTTCGTTAATGGCGGATGGCATGCAAATGCAGGTATCCATCATCTTGATAAGGAAGAAATGAGATTATACTGGGATCATTTTGACTCTTCAGACTACATTGATAAATATTAAAATATACAGAATTATTTGTATTATATTGATAAATGAGAAAAGAGGTTATTTATGGAAAGAAATATAATTTACAAGAAGAATAATATTATGGATAAAATATTATTTTATAGTTCAATTGGAGCGATAGTAGGATATGTATTTTATTTAATAACATTGATTTGTGCTGGTATTCAAACTATAGTTCTACCTATTAAAGCTTTTGCTATAAGCTTAGTTGAAGGTGGAGATTCAAATTACTTCCAAAAAATGCTAGGCATGATAGACGGGATAACTGGTGGAATCAACAATTTTATGTCAGATTTAACAAAGGCTCTTAAAGCAGTAGCCCTTATAAAAGTCTCGGGGATAATAATGTTAACACTTTCAATAATATTTGTAATAGTATTTATAGTTAACATAGTTAAAAAATCTACTGAAGGAAAAAATATCCTTACTTTTACAAACATTATGTTTGGAGGAGCAAGCTTAAGTTTTATAATTAGCTCGATTCTACTTTCTAAACTTTTAAAGATATCATCATTAGTTGCTTCGGCAGATTACACAAGGCTTATGTCGGACGGTTACTCATCTTCTGATTCATATTATATGACTATGTTTAAGACCGAGCTTATGAAACTAAATATAGCCAACTATAATCCGACTTTCGGAGTTATTATGTTAATAATTTCATTTGTGTTATTGATAATAGGAGCCACTGCTATTTATAATAAAGCATTTAAAAAGGATAAAATCATAAAGAAAAGACCAGTTGAAGAAAAAGGCCCTATTAGAGAAAATCCGGAACAAAAACAAAAAGTCGTTCAAAGAAATGCAAAAGTAGAAAGTGATCTTGTTGAGGAAAATTTTGAAGATGATGATGAATAAAACATATTTCTATAAAAGGAGTAAATATGGGAAAAGATCCTAATTATGATAATAATCAATATGATGACAATTTTGATGAAGAAGTGATTTACTATATTGAAGATGATAATGACGATACTGATGATGGGGATATGATTTATTATGAAGAAAGTAATGAGGAAGATCTTGAAAAGAATGTAAAACTATCTAAGAAAAGCAAAATATTAATCTTTTCAAGCCTTGCTTTCATTATATTACTTATAGCATCATATTTTATCTACAAAAAAATTGCTTATAACAAAAAACCAGATGCTGTAGTCTCAACTTCGGACATAGGCATTAACATTACTGTCGAGGGTTACGATGGTTATGCAAGTGCTATAGCAGAAAAATTTGGTGATGTAAAACTTCTAGATGTAAAAGATATAATGATGACAGATTTTATAAAAGATAGTATACAGATTTCTGATATTAGTTTTAATAAACACAATAAACTCAAAAATGGCGACACAGTCATAGCAAGAATAAAACTTAGTTCAGAGAACTTCAATATTGTTTTTGATAATGATATTATTGAAAAAGAGTATACAGTTAGTAATCTTGAAAAGTTAATAAATGAATATACAGATCTTAGCAAAGATATGATATCAAAAAATAATGTTAGAATTACTGATGATATGGATATTTTTTTATCTAGCGTGGTCAATCCATATATTGAAAGATTTGGCCTTTTTCAATACAAGATGAGTTATGGTGAAATACAAAATTATATGGAGGGGTCTATTGGTAACAATTATTCTTTATTAATAGTGGATAAAGTTACTTATAAATATAATTATTTTGATGAAGAATATAAAACTACTTATTATATTTATGAAATGTCTGATTTTGATAACGATGGTGGCTCTATGGATTGTAGCTTTGAAAAAGTTGGTCAATACGATTATACTACAGATACAGAAATTGAGAATATGATTAATAGCTGGGGCTACAAAAAGATTTGATACTAAGAAGATAAAGTATAGTTTAATGACTTAAGCTATACTTTATCTAGTTTTAAAGCTTCAAGGAGGAAGATATGAAAAAGTTTATACTTATAGTTTTGATAATTGCTTTGTCAATTACACAATTGAATATAATAAACGCTGCAGCCGCTCCACAAAAAGAAAAACTTGGCAATAAGGCTGGAGGCAATTTTTATTCTGCAGATTCTAATATTGAACAGCTAAAAAAATTAACTGGAGTAGTAGATTATGTAGGGATAAAAAAGGCAATAGAAGATATAAATAAGAATTATGTATATAAAGAAAGTGAAAGTCGAACATATGATTCAAATGAGTGGTCTAATAGAACTGACGAGCCAGAAGATGATAAATTTATATATAAAGTACAGTTGATTTTTACTAAGGATATAAAAAAGTCGACAATTATATTATGTTCTGGAAAAGCAAAAACAGTTTTGTATGCTTGTAATGGTGATTCTTTTAAAAAGATAGTAACAGATATAGTTATGGATGCAGAGGTGGATGATGGTATACGAGATATAGGAGTTCAAGACATTTTATTTTCTGAAGCTTGTGGAGACTATCTTGATGATAAAAATTTTTATTTTTATGTAAAGGCTAGCGGAAATGCATATTATTCATTTACTAATTATGAATGTGAACCGTATCATGTACCTATCTTAACCGAATCAAATAAATTATATAAATTTGAAAATGGACAAGTGGTTAACATTAAATATAATGAGAATACAGCTAATGATATATTTATGGAAAATCCTTATTTAATTGACTCGTACACAATAGATCCAACAAAATATATTTCTGGACAAGAACATGAAAAGACAATAAAAAATATAGAAGAGACTAAAAAGACATTTTTGAGTGGAGATATATATAAAAGTTCTGATTTCTTCAAGAAGACTAGCAAGGATGAGCTTGAGAAGATTATTTTTTTAGCAACGACATTAAAAGAATCTCCTGATATACCTCTTGCTGTTATTAATGATGAATTAATAGCGGATTGGGTACATTGGTCTGTTTTATATGATGATTCGTGGGGGACATCTACTGTTATTCTGCCCAAAATATATAGATCTATGGTAAAAGAATTTAGGGAAAAAAGCATTGATTATACTTATGATAATTGGGCATCTATTGATATTTTAAATAATTATACAAAAGCATTCTTTGGTAAAAATCTAGAGACTGGAACTTATGGTGATGAAGGCAATGGCCTTTTAGTAAAAAGTGATTCTTTTATAAATCGTATGCTAGAAACTGAATGGTATGCTGACTGGGGAAGAGGTGTTACTGCATCAGACATTCAGTCTTTATATAATTATGCAATTGTAAGAGTAAATTCTTTATACTATGGAGAAATGCGTTCTAAGTATATACTTGTTGAAAGAAAAAACGTTGATGGAGAAAATAAATTATTTCCTATCTACATTAAAGGAGAACCATTTACATTTGAACAAGCTGAAGATGCTTTGGGTCATAGTTTGCAGCCAGATTTTTTGTCGGGCTTTGATAATGAAGAAGCTTCAAAGAAAAATTCATCACAAGAACTAATTTCATATATTGATTCTTTTCTAAAAGAAAATGAATATACAAAAGAAATTGGACTAATTGAGGCTAGACAAGATGAGTTGATTGAAGTTTTTAATAACTTTATACAGACTAAATTATTTTACAATCTAAATGGAGCGATAGAGTTTAATCAAAACTTTTATGAAAGTCAAAAAATTGATATAGAAGATGTGGTAAATTTACAAAATTATTTAACTAACTTAGACATCAAAGATTTTAATAAATATAAACCAGTAGTTCAAATAAAAATGAAGCCAAACGAGGTGGGTAGATATATTTTTAGTTTTAAAGATGAACTTGAAGACGATATAATTTATAATTTCTACTTAGACGGATTAGATATAAATGTAATTTTAACTGAGGATGATATCAATAAACTAAAAGAAAAAAATACGGTTTTTGCTATAGAAAAGTTTGATAACAATGTTTTTATAACGCCGCTTTCAAAGAAGAGAACTACATTACCTATAAATTTAACTATTAATTTTAATGAATTTAATGAAGAAAAATATATAAGTAAAGTACCAACTCTATATTATCTTATGAATAGTGATCCTAAGTATTGTATAGCTTATACAAATCACTATGGCCCAATAAAATTTGAAAATTATGAGTCTTCAAATTTAGAAGATTTAGGTTTGGACAGCTTCAAAACGATAGCTTATAAAAATATTTTGTCATCGAAGATATTAAGCGAAGCATCTGATAGTTTGGATTTAGATCAGCCATTGACTAAAGGCGAGCTTGCTAGAGCTGTAGGCTTTTTGATTGGCGATTACGATGATGATAAGGATATAAAGTTAGATGATGTAAATGAATTAAATAAAATATATATAAAGTCTGCGATAAAGCATAAATTATTTAATCATGAAGGAAACAGTTTTTATCCAAATGAAAAAGTAAAAAGAGCTCAGCTAGTATATGCTTTAACAGAAGTCTTAAAGCTTAATGGTTTTGATATAGAAGATGATGAGTTAAGTAGAGCAAAACAATTTGATGATTTTGATAATTTTAAAACTATAGGAAAAAATCTTGAACTTGCACTGGAGTGTGGTCTTATAGCTGGCGAAGACGAAGCTTTTAATGTTGACGAGATAGTAAATAGAGATGAAGCAATACTTCTACTATATAGAACTTTAGCTTTTATTTCTAAAAAAACAGTACTAGAAAACACACATCTAGAAGACTTTGAAGCTGAAAAGGATTTAATGTCCAATGTAACTAACAGATTAAAAGAACCAAAAATTGAAGAGATGAATAATTTAAATTCATTCATCTTTATTGAGAGTGAAAGCTTTTTAGATAAATTAGCAGATCTATTTGAAAATAAAATAGTTTTGATACTTACAATACTAATTGTTATAATTATCATAGTTTTAATAATATTCTTTATATTGAAGAAAAAGAAAAATAAGAGAGTTATTAAAGATGATAAAAGCAAAAATGTAATTGAAGCGAAATTAATTGAAGAGGAAGACGAAGAAGTAGAAGAAGATAATTATATTGAAATAGATAATGAAAATGATGAAGATACAATAAAATTCTGTCCAAATTGTGGCACTGAATATAATGGAGAAAACTTCTGCTCAAAGTGCGGATATGATTTTAGAGAGAAGAAATAAATAAAACAAATAAATAAAACAAATAAAATAGCATTACAAATACCCTTCTTATGAGCAAATACTAAGAAGGGTATTGTTATGTGTTTTGTTAAAAAATTAATATTTTGATATAATAATTTTTTATAAATTGCAACAATAAGTTAGCCACCCAGACATCATATAGACTAAATGTATAGTATAGCTTAAAAGTATTTATTTTTATTAAACTAGATAC
>QWCE01002031.1_pt1 | contig 27017 bp, 25 predicted proteins | sample 1972531 | NCBI WGS metagenome assembly QWCE01 (sample SAMN09866716, study PRJNA288562) | Human gut metagenome isolate term4_stool, whole genome shotgun sequencing... | reverse complement strand
TCGAATCAAAGAAAAGTTAGGAGGCTTGAGTCCGAAGCAATACCGTGAACAGATGCAATCTGCATAGAACGAATGTTATGTAAAACAAAATCGAGTAAGCGAAATGCTTACTCGATTAAGTCCAACTTTATGGGGTCACTCTAAAAACTGTCTCCGGTTTTTGATTGGGCAAAATCAATATTTGTTTTCTGTGTCGCTTTTTTTAAATGCTTACGAAGGACCGAAACAAGGATTCCGAAAAAGAGGGCGGTTCCCAAAAAGACCCAATAATAAGCGTTCGTATAAAAATCTCTAAACTGCCACTGGCCGTATATCTTCATGGAAACGAAGTAGCTTACCGCAAGGGGGACGATAAAGTATTCTGCAAGGAGCAAGATCGTTGTTTTCCAACCTTTCATGATATCACCTCTCATCCTTATCATATTAGCAGAATGAAGTCGTGTAAAGAAATTAATCCGCCACGGAAATGGTGCCGTCGCAGCGCTTTTCCGTGCCGCCGACATAAATTTTTCGCTCGCGGTCGTAGAGCAGGTATTGGCCTCGGCCCATATCCAAATCGTGGGGCGGTCGAATCACTCGGTGGCCGCGGCGAATCAATTCCTCTACGGCATCCGCGTCGTAGTCCTCTTCCACGACGAGATCCTTTTCTCCCGTCCACATAAAGCGGGGCGCGTCGAGAGCCGCCTGGGGATTTCTGCCGTAACGCAAGAGCTGAAGGAGGGTCTGCACATGGCCCTGGGGCTGCATAAAGCCGCCCATGACGCCGAAGGCACCGTAGGGCTTGCCGCCTTTCGTCAAAAAGCCCGGGATAATCGTGTGGTAGGGGCGCTTGTTCCCGGCCAAACAATTGTCGTGGCCTTCTTCGAAAGTGAAATTCAACAGGCGATTGTTTAAAGAAATCCCCGTCTCCGGCACGACGATGCCCGCCCCGAAGCCGTCGTAATTGGATTGAATCATAGAAACCATGTTGCCATCCTTATCGCCCGCGCAGAAATAGACCGTGGAGCGATCCAAGGGATTGCCGTAGCGCACAATTTCCGCCTCCTCGCCTATGGCGTCGCTGCATTTTTTAAGGTAATCGGGATTTAAAAGATCCTCCGGGGAGAGGGACATGAACGCGGGATCGGCCACGTATTTCGCCGCGTCGGTCATGGCCCGCTTTATGGCCTCGGCGATAAAGTGGGCGCTCTTGCCGTCGTCGGGGGACGTGGGCTTGTGCTTTAAGATCTCAAGAGCCATTAAAACGGAAATGCCTTGGCCGTTGGGGGGAAGCTCCCACACCTCAGCCCCTTCAAAGGAAAGGGAGAGGGGTTTTACTTCCAATGTTTCCTGCGCCGCCAAATCGCTTTTTCTCATAAAGCCGCCGTGTTTTTTCATGAAAGCTTCAATTTTTTCCGCAATGGTGCCTTTGTAAAAAGCGACCCCGCTGTCTTCTGCAATGGATTTTAATGTGCGGGCCATGTCCGGAAAAGTAATTACATCGCCCGCTTTCGGCGCCTCGCCTTCAAAGGAAAACTGCGCCCAAAAAGCGTCGTAAAGCGGGCCGCGATTGCCACGTCTTTTTTCGAGCTCCATGGCCCAAAGCCGTGCCACGGTGGGGGAGAGGACAAAGCCTTTCTCGGCGTATTCTATGGCCGGGGCCAGCACCTCTTTAAAGGGCAGGCGGCCGTGTTTTTTGTGAATGTCCGTCCAGGCACGCACGGCACCGGGGACGCCTGCAGCTTCGATGCCGAAATCGGGCATGGCATCGTAGCCTTTCGCCTTCATGGCGGCGAGGGAAATGGCGGCGGGGCTTTTGCCGCTGCCGTTGTAGCCGTAGAGGGCATCGTTCATGGCGACGATGGCGAAAAGATCGCTCCCGAGGCCGTTGGAGGTGGGCTCGACCACCACCTGGGCGGCGGCCATGGCGACGGCTGCGTCCACGGCGTTGCCCCCTGCTTCTAAAATCTTTCGGCCCGCCGCGGCGGCCGAGGGATTGGATGCCAGGGCCATGGCCCGGCCGTAGGTTAAGCTGCGTTTCGACGAATAGGGATAGGTTTGATTCAATGGCTTCACTCCTTTAAGAAAAGTATAGCCTTTTAATTGGAAACTGACCAGTAAAATGCGTAAAACAAGCCTTTTCTCGGCAGCTTCTAATTGCATTACAGAATGGATTATGTTAGGATAGTAATGTTATTGATAGATAGTTTGGATCGAGGAGGTGTTAGTTTGACTACATTTATCAGCATTATAGTCGCCCTGTCGGCCATCGCAACCATTTGCGCCGTCGTCGTACAGGAATCCAATCAAGTGGGCTTGGGTACCTTAGACGGTAGCTCGCCGTCGTCGGAATGGGGATCCAATCGCGGGACCAGCCGCAAGGAAATGCTCAAGCGCATTACGATGGTTTCGTCGACAATCTTTTTTGTCGCCACTATTTTACTCGTCGCAGTTACGAAATAATCAGGAGGAATCATGGATATTAATATTTTATTCATCGCTCCCATCGTCGGTATTATAGCTATTTTATTCGGTCTTATGAAATCTTCCTACGTAGGAAAGCAAGATCCGGGTAACGATCGGATGAAAGAAATCTCCGGCTATATCCACGAAGGAGCCATGGCCTTTTTACAACGGGAATACAAGGCGCTGGTCGTCTTCGTCGTCGTATTGGCCGCCGTTTTAACATTCGCTATCGGTTGGCGCACCGCGATTTGCTTTATCGTCGGCGCCATCTTCTCCGTAACCGCCGGCTACATCGGCATGAACACGGCAACGAAGGCCAATGTTCGTACCGCCAACGCCGCCCACCAAAAGGGCATGGCGGCAGCTCTGGACATCGCCTTCTCCGGCGGTGCCGTTATGGGCCTTGTCGTCGTCGGTTTAGGTATTTTAGGGATTTCCGTCTTCTACCTGTGGTTCGGCGATGCTGAAATCATCACCGGCTTCTCCTTAGGGGCATCGTCCATCGCCCTTTTCGCCCGTGTCGGCGGCGGTATCTATACCAAAGCTGCAGACGTCGGTGCCGACTTGGTCGGTAAAGTCGAAGCAGGTATCCCGGAAGACGACCCGAGAAACCCGGCCGTTATTGCCGATAACGTCGGTGACAACGTCGGCGACGTAGCAGGTATGGGTGCCGACTTATTCGAATCCTATGTCGGCGCGCTTCTTTCCGTCATTACCTTGGGCTTCTTGGCTGCTCAAGACAAGGGGATCCAATACGGCCTTTCCATCGCCGTCATCGGTATTATTGCATCGATTATTTCCATGTTCTTCGTAAAAGGGGACAAGAACCCGCAAAAAGCTCTGAACATGGGCACCTATATTGCATCCGGTGTCACCATTATCGTCTCCGGCATTATTGCAAACATGATTTTCGGCGAACTCACCTTGTTCTGGCCCGTCATCATCGGCGTTTGCGTCGGCTTGATTATTTCCAAGATCACCGAATACTACACCGCCGACGAGTATAAGCCCGTTCAACGGATCGCACACGAATCCGAAACCGGCGCATCCACAAACATCATCGCCGGCCTTTCCGTGGGCATGATGTCCACCGTAGGCCCGATCATCGTTTTGGCTATCGGCATCATCGCCGCATACGCTTTGGGCGGCGGCCACATCAACCCGGTCTTCGGCCTGTATAGTATTGCATTGGCCGCTGTGGGTATGTTGGCTACCACCGCATCCACCATCGCCGTCGACGCTTACGGCCCCATCGCCGACAACGCCGGCGGGATCGCCGAAATGTGTGAACTCCCCGAAGAAGTCCGCGACATTACCGACTCCTTAGACTCCGTCGGTAACACCACGGCCGCCATCGGCAAGGGCTTCGCCATCGGTTCCGCAGCCCTCACGGCACTTTCTTTGTTCGTTTCCTACATTCAAGCCACGGGCCTTGCAGGCATCGACATTTCCAAGCCCGGCGTTATCGCAGGGACCTTCATCGGCGGCATGCTGCCCTTCGCCTTCTCCGCATTAACCATGAGCGCGGTGGGCAACGCGGCAACGGCCATGATCGAAGAAGTACGTCGTCAATTTAAAGACATCCCCGGCATCATGGAAGGAAAAGCGACTCCGGAATACGCAAAATGCGTCGACATTTCCACTACTGCTGCATTAAGAGAAATGATCGTTCCCGGCATCATCGCTGTTGTTGTTCCCTTAGTCGTCGGCTTCTTCTTAGGTACGGAAGCTTTAGGCGGCTTGCAAGCAGGTGCACTGGTTACCGGCGTCTTAATGGCTATCTTTATGAGTAATGCCGGCGGCGCTTGGGACAATGCCAAGAAATTCATCGAAGGCGGCGCCCACGGCGGCAAAGGCTCCGATGCACACAAAGCGGCCGTTACCGGCGATACCGTCGGCGACCCCTTCAAGGATACGTCCGGTCCGAGTTTGAACATCTTGATCAAACTGATCACCATCGTTTCCTTGGTCTTCGCACCGCTCTTTGTACAATTCGGCGGCATCTTTATGTAGTCGATCCAACTCGATCAAATTATTGGACAACTCGCTTCGGCGAGTTGTTTTTTTGTGTGGAAAAACACGGCGCGAAGGGTATACTGAAAACAAGGATATATTTCGGAGTAAAGAAAGAGGTGGAAGATGAAAAAGAGAAACGTGCTGGCCCTGGCTCTGGCCCTTATGGCGCTACCCTCCGCGGCATATGCCCAAAGAGATGTGAAACTCGAGGTAAACGGAAAGCCGGTGGTATCGACGCCCGCCGCCTTTATTTCCGCCAATCGCACCATGGTTCCCGTGCGCTTCGTGGCCGAAGCCCTGGACTATCAAGTGCAGTGGAACGAGGGAAGCCGCGACATTCTGCTGACGAAGATGAATTTTGATACGAACAAACCGGAGCAAGCCCTTGTTTTGAAGACAGATGCGCCCCGAGCTCTCCTCATCGCCAAAGAAGATGTTGACGCTTTTTACGGGGCGACGACGCGGCTTGAATTTCAACCGGCCGATGTCAAGGAATATATTGATCGGGCCGAGGCCGTAGAATTGGAAACGAAGCCTATCATCAAAGAAAATCGTACCTTTATTCCTCTTCGGGCCGTGGTGGAACTTTTCGATCAAAAAATTTCCTGGGACGACGAGACTTCCACGGTATCCATCGAGGGAAAGGTGGCCAAGACCGACGAGGAAATTGCCGGGGCATGGATGTACAGCAAATTGCCTGCGGAATACAAAAAGCCGCCCTTTAAATTGATCGACTCCATGTTAACCGACCGCGACGCGTTGGCGAAGAAGCACATCTACGCCTACGATGTCATCGAAGATCACCCGGATCACATCGTGACCATCGCCCGCTACCGCCTGGATTTAAACAAGAGCGTATTTTACAAATACGACGCGGCGGAGGATGCGTGGGTACGGGATCCTGAGTTAAACAAATAAACACGACGCCCTCTCGCCGAGAGGGTGTTTTTATGTCCGCCGAAAGAAAATCCGACGCCTCTCCTGATCTTGACATTCTTTGACTATAAACGTATACTGAAATCAGATAGGAGGCAGTTATGGCACGTCTTAGCAATCATATCGAAGATTATCTGCGTGCCCTTTTGCTGGAAAGGGAAGGGCAGATCGAAATAAAGCGAAATGTTTTGGCGGAGCATTTTAATTGTGCCCCGAGCCAAATAAATTACGTCCTCACCACCCGCTTCACGCCGGTGCAGGGATTTTTTGTGGAGTCCCGGCGGGGCGGCGGCGGTTTCATTCGCATCGTCCAGGTGGAAATCAAGAGCGACGCCGAATTTTACGATCAGCTCACGGAAGCTGTGGGAAAAAGCATCACCCAGTCCAAGGCGAATCAGATTTTAGACACCCTGCAGGAGATGGATTATATGACGGAAAATGAGCGCCGCCTCTTGGGACTCACACTTTCCGATCAGGCTTTGGCGGCGGCCGGAGACAAGCGCAACGGCGTGCGGGCCGATCTTTTACAAAATATCCTATTGGGTATCTTTTCTTAAGGAGGTGCACCATGCTTTGTGAACACTGTCATGAAAATGAAGCGAAAATAACCTACACCGTTGTGGAAGGAAACGCCATGCGGCAAAAGCACGTGTGCCCCTCTTGCTTCCAGGAATTTTTGGCGAAGCAATTTCCGTCCTCGCAAATTCCGCCTGTGGACATTCAGCCCATGATTCAGGAGTTGCTCTCGCTGTTTCACGGAAAAAACGAGGGCGTGGAAGACGACAGGCGCTGCCCCGTGTGCGGGCGGAGTTTAAAAGAGTTTCGAAAGACGGGGATGTTCGGCTGCGACAGCTGCTACGACACTTTCGCCGAAGAGCTCAAGGCACTCCTGCCCCGCATGCAGGGGGCCGAACGTCACGAGGGGGCCATGCCCGAAGCCTTCAAAAAGGATCGGGAGGCATCTGAGAAAGAGCAGGCGCTCAAAGAACGCTTGGATCTTGCCGTGGCGGAAGAGCGTTACGAAGATGCGGCCCTCTTGCGCGATGAGATCAAGGCCATAAAGGATGAGCGCCATGGATAAAGATCAAATTTTACTCACATCCCGCATTCGCCTGGCGCGAAACATCGAGGGCTATCCCTATCCCGGCGCCATGACCTTGGATCAGGCCGAGGAACTTCGGGAAAAGATCACCGGGGCTCTTCACGAACACGAAGATCTTTGGACTCTCTACGAATTAAAAGACGGGTCCCTGAAAAATCTCTACGATTTGGAAGAGAATTTAATCAGCATGGCCCTCTTAAAAAACAGAGACCGGGGCGCCTATTTCCTCGCAGACGATCATCGCTCCGTCATGATGATGGAGGAAGATCATCTGCGGATTCAGGCCATGAAAAAGGGCTTTCACCTAGACGAAGAATACGACACCGTGGCCGCACTGGCCCGCTTTTTTGAGGAAAAGCTTCCCGTGTCTTTTCACGAAGAGCTGGGCTATTTAACGGCCTGCCCGAGCAATGTGGGCACGGGCCTGAGGGCCGGTTGCATGCTGCATCTCCCGGCCCTGGACACCTTGGGCATGGATAAAATCGAGCGCTCCATTACCCGCATGGGCTTCGTCCTTCGGGGCATGCGCGGGGAAGGCTCGAAAATCGTGGGGCACATGTATCAGCTTTCAAACGAGCGCACACTGGGCCTCAGCGAAGAGGAATTTTTAAAGCGGGCCAAGTCCATTTCTCAGGAAGTGGCGGCCCTTGAGCGCATTAAGCGCAAGGAAATGTATTTGGATCACTTAATCGAGCTGGAGGACATGGCGCGGCGCAGCTACGGCGTTTTGCGCAACGCCCGCATCATTACCTTCGAAGAGACCATGCTCCACCTAAGCCACATGAAGCTCGGGATCGATCTGTCCGTCTTAAAACCCATGCGTGACTTCGATCTCTACGATGCGGTGATCCACATGGGCAAGGCCCATCTGCAAATGGAGCGGGAAAGTTTTCTCGACGACAGGAGCAGCAATATTTACCGCGCCAACAAGGTGCGTCGATTTATAAAGGAGGTATTTTAATGGCAATGTTCGGAAAATTCACCGAAAAAAGTCAACGGGCCATGGTTTTCGCCCAGTCGGAAGCCAGGGAACAAGGCCATTCATATATAGGAAGCGAGCACATTTTGCTCGGCATATTAAAAGAACCGGGAGGCGCCTCGTCGATTTTAGGCCAAGTGGCCGTCAACTACGAGCGGGCGAAAGACGCCATTGCGGAGATCGTGGCGCCGGAAGATACGACGGTGACGTCTCTCACCTACACGCCCCGCACGAAAAAAATCTTTGAGCTGGCTCTGGAGATCGCCAACGAGCTCGGTCACAATTACATTGGCACGGAACACTTGCTTCTCGCCATTTTGCGGGAAGGCAAGGGCGTGGCGGTGTTGGCCCTCAAGAATTTAGGCATCGACATTACGGTCCTCGAGCGAAGCATCTACATGGCCATCCGTAAGGTGGAAGGGAAAAATCCCGACGCCGAGGCTTTGGAAACGGAAAGCGCCTTGGAAGAGTTCGGCTACAATCTAAACGACCGGGCCCGCCAGGGAAAGATCGATCCCGTGATCGGAAGAAAAGACGAAATCGAGCGCATCATTCAAGTCTTGGTGCGGCGCACGAAAAACAATCCCGTCTTAATCGGGGAGCCCGGCGTGGGGAAAACCGCCATCGCCGAAGGCCTGGCCCAACGCATCGTGGAAGGCAATGTGCCGGAGATTATTAAAGATAAGGAGATCTACACCCTGGATGTCTCCGCTTTAATCGCCGGGGCCAAGTACCGCGGCGACTTTGAAGAGCGGCTGAAAGATGTCATCGCCGAAGTGGAAGACCGGGAAGATGTGATTCTCTTTATCGACGAAATCCACGTGGTCATCGGAGCCGGCGGCGCGGAAGGGGCCATGGACGCCTCCAATATTTTAAAGCCCACCCTTACCAAGGGCGAGCTGCAAATCATCGGCGCCACCACCATCGACGAGTACCGCAAACACATCGAAAAAGACACGGCCTTCGAGCGCCGGCTCATGCCCATTATGGTGGAAGAGCCCTCGGTGGAAGATACGATCTTGATTTTAAAGGGCCTTCGGGATAAATACGAAGCCCACCACAACGTGAAGATCACCGACGAAGCCCTGGCGGCGGCTGCGGAACTTTCCCACCGCTACATCAACGACCGCTTCCTGCCGGATAAGGCCATCGACTTAATCGACGAAGCGGCGAGCAAATTGCGCGTGGAAAACTTCAAGAGTCCCAACGCCTTAAAGGAACTGGAAGACGAGCTGAAGAAGCTTTCCAAGGAAAAGGAAGAAGCGGTGACCTCTCAAAACTTCGAAGAAGCGGCGAAGGTGCGGGATCAGGAGAAAAAAGTAAAAGAAGCCTTGGACGACGAGAAGAAGCATTGGGACAAGGAAAAACACAGCCAAAACATGACCGTGGACGAGGAAGAAATCGCAGAAATCGTGAGCAAGTGGAGCGGCGTGCCCGTAACCACCATGAATGCGGAAGAAAGCGAGCGCCTGGTCCATTTGGAAGACGAGCTGAACGGTCAAGTCATCGGCCAGCCCCAAGCGGTGGAAGCCGTCTCCCGTGCCATTAAGCGGGCCCGCGTGGGCTTAAAGAGCGCCGACAAACCCATCGGCAGTTTTATCTTTGTCGGCCCCACCGGCGTCGGAAAGACCTATTTGGCGAAGAGTTTGGCGAAGTCCCTCTTCGGCGACGAGAGTGCCATGATTCGCGTGGACATGAGCGAGTACATGGAAAAACACACCGTTTCCCGATTGGTCGGTTCGCCTCCGGGATATGTGGGCTACGACGAAGGGGGTCAGCTCACCGAAGCCGTGCGCAGAAAGCCCTACTCCGTCGTGCTCTTCGATGAAATCGAAAAGGCCCATCCCGACGTGTTTAACATCCTCCTTCAAATTTTAGACGACGGCCGCCTCACCGACGGTCAGGGACGCACGGTGGATTTCAAAAACACCGTTCTGATTATGACCAGCAATGTGGGCGCCACCCTTTTGAAAAAGCAAAACACCATGGGCTTCGGCGCGCCGGATGAAGGCAACGTGAAGGGCTACGACAAAATGGTGGAAACCATTCAGGGCCGCCTGAAGGAAACCTTCCGCCCGGAATTTTTAAACCGCATCGACGAAATCATCGTCTTTAAGTATTTGGAAAAAGAACAAGTGAAGGAAATTGTGAAGCTCATGCTTCGGGATCTTCAAATCCGCCTGGAAGACAACGACTTTTCCGTAACCTTCGCCGACGCCGTGGTGGACTACATCGGCAAAGAAGGCTTCGACGAAGAATACGGCGCCCGCCCCTTGGTGCGCTCCATTCGAAAGAACATCGAAGATCGCTTGGCCGACGAGATCCTCTCCGGCAAGGTGCATAAGGAAAAGGCCATTCACATCGACGTGGAAGAGGACGGTCTCACATTCGAAGAAGAGAAAGTACCGGAGACCGTAACCAATGAAGCATAAGGCCTATTGCTGCACCGCGTGCGGCTACAAAAGCGCCGGCTACTTCAGCAAGTGCCCGAACTGCGGCGAATGGAACACCTTCGAAGAAGTGTCGGAGGAAAAGAAATCCGGCGGCCGCACCGCAGCCCACCGCACAGCCCGGCGGCTGAAAGATGTATCCGGGGAAAACAAGCGGCGGCTGAAAAGCGGCATGGAAGAATTCGACCGGGTCATGGGCGGCGGCATCGTGGAAGACGGGGTGAGCATACTGGCGGCGAAACCCGGCGCCGGAAAATCCACCATCCTCTTTCAAATCGCAAACGCCTTGGCGGAGGAGGGCCACCGGGTGCTCTATGCCTCCGGAGAAGAGAGCGAGAGCCAGATCAAAATGCGGGCGGAACGCATCGCCCCAACCATCGCCGATAATATCTGGATCTACGCCGGCACCTCCATGGACGATGTGTGCCACTGGATCGAGGATGTTGACGCCGACATCATTATTTTGGACAGCATCCAGACCTTCACCTTGGAGGATTTTCCCGCTCGGGCCGGCACCCCCACCCAAACCATGGAGTGCGCCAATCGCCTGGTAGACATGGCGAAAAACACGAAAAACCCGAAGGCCGTATTTATCGTGGGCCAGCTTACGAAGCAAGATTCCCTGGCCGGCGTGCGAGCCTTGGAGCATTTAGTGGACACGGTGCTGTTCATCGACCACGAAATGCAGGACGAGCTGCGCATCCTTCAGGCCACGAAGAATCGCTTCGGCTCCACGGGAGAAATGGGCTTTTTCAAAATGACCGAGGCGGGCATGGTCTCCATCGACAATCCCTCCGCCCACTTTATGACCGCGCGGGCGGCGGGGAGCGAAGTGCCGGGCAGCGCCATGTGCATCGTCCGCGAAGGGACCCGCAGCATGATCGTGGAAGTCGAAAGCCTGGTGTCGAAAAGCTTCACCCCCTATCCCCAGCGGATCTCCGAATGTTTGCGCCGCGAACAGCTGGGCGTGCTCCTCTCCATTTTGGAAGAGCGGGGCGGCATGGGCCTTTACGACAAAAACGTCGTGGTGAAGACCACGGGGAATCTGCGACTAAAAGAAGGGGCCGCCAATTTAGGCACCCTCCTTTCCATCGCATCGGCCGTGGCCAATCGGCCCATCCCGGGCAATGTACTTTTTATCGGCGACGTGGGCCTTACCGGCGAGTTGAAACAGGTGCCGGCCATGACGAGCCGCATCAAAGAGGCCGTGCGCATGGGCTTTGAAACCATCTATACCCCGCCCCTTACCGCCGATCAAAAAATCGAAGGCATTACCCTACGAGAGCGCCGGCTCTTATCCGACGTGATCAAAGACCTCTTAAAATAAAGGATGAAATCATGAACAATATGGAACAATTCGCGAACTCCTCGTCGAGTACGGCGCTCTTCGCCGGCATCGGCATCATTACCGCCATCGCCTGGTGGAAACTCTTTTCCAAAGCGGGCTTTTCCGGCATCCTGGCCATTATTCCCATTGTGAACCTGGCCGTGGCGTCGAAAATCGTCTTCGACAGCTACTGGTACACCTTGCTCTTCGCCGTGCCCGTCGTCAATGTCGTTTACGCCGCCGTCCTCAATTACAAAATGATGAAATACTTCGAGTGCAGCACACTCCTCGCCGTTCTCGCCATCTTCTTCCCCTTCTTTTTGCTCTTTCCCGCCTTCGGAAGCAACGAGTACCACGGACCGGCGACAAATGTGTAAAAAAACGCCCTTATTCTTCGGAATAGGGGCATTTTTATTGAGTGAGAGAAATTTCGGGCAAAGAAAAACACGGGTAAGCTTTCGCCTACCTGTGTTTTTGCATCATGAATGAAATTACAGCTTGACGTCTTTCAAGATTCGGCTCATGGGCGGAATAAGGACGCCGACGATAATGGCGGAAACGGTGATTTGCAGCACATTTCCCGGAATATTGGCCAAGGGGACCAAGAGGGATTTGAACATAATGGCTTCGCCGATGTAGTAGGTGAGCACTTTGACGACAGTGACCAAAACGGCAGCGAGGACGTAGCGGCTTAAGCGGAAGTCCCGAGTGTTTAGGGTGGCCATAATATAACCCATAATCAGTGCGGAGATCACCGTCATCGGCGACCAAGCCACCCAACCGCTGGTCAGATCGAAGAGGCCCATGCCTAAAGCGCCGGATAACATACCCACCCGCTTGGAAAAAAAGATGCAGGCGATAAAAAAGGGCACATTCCCCAGATGGATCAGGCCGCCGTTGGGGGCGAAGGGCAATTGGATTTTCACGAGCCACGTAAAGACGTAGACCAGGGCGATAAATAGGGCCGTGAACACCAATTCACGGACAGAGTATTCTTTCATCGTATGTATACCTCCTAATTCACATCTAAGTATACTAGAGATAGGAATAGTTTTAAACGCTTTTACCTGTATTTTTAATAAGGAATACAAAATGATCGACAGGACGGTCTTTTATGATTCTATTCGGGAGGGATGTTGCGAAGCATAAAAAGAGGCAGGGAACGATGACGTTCTCTGCCTTTCTTGTGTTTATTTTTTTCGTATCCAATGTTCTTCCGTGGCCTTATGGGTGATGGGGGTGGTCTCCACCAAGTCGAAATCATCCTCTAATGAGGGGATTTTTACATCGCCGCCGGAGCGGTAGTTGACCCGCGTAATGTAGGCTTCCTCGATGCGGTGAAAGAGGGCCTGAATAATTCCCGCGCCGCCGACGAGATAGATTTTTCTGTCGCCGTAGGCCTTGAGTTTTTCGTCCAGCGCGTCTTCCGAGGAAAAGTAGAAGAGGTCCTCTTCATCGGGAAGATTTTTCCGCGTCATGACGCCGGTGATGCGATGGGGGAGCTTTCCTGCATTTTCCAAAGTCTTTCGGCCCATAAGAATCACCTGGCCTGTGGTGCGGGCCTTGAAGCGGGCTAAATCTTCCGGAATAAAAGTGATCTGCTTGCCGTCTTTTGCGATGGCGTTATCCAGATCGGCGAGAATCAAAAGAATCATCGAATGGTCTCGATTTTTGCGCTCATTTCCGCGGGATGAACGCGCGCCAGTTCCGCTCGTGCCCGATCCGGTGTTTCGGAAAAGATGTGTAATTGGCCTTCGGTTGCATCGTGACGCAAGTAGTTTTTCTCGAGCAGGTCTCGACGAAGCCCGGTGACAAAGAGGTCGAAGACGTCGATTTTTGTAAGCTTTCTAGCAAGGGTTTCTTCCAAAAACTTTTCCATGGCGTCGGCCTGAGTGGAGAAGGGCACGTCGATGACGGCCAGGGTGTCGAAGGGATTTTCTTTTAAGGTGTCGATTTTTTCGGCGAAGCGGTTGTAGAAATCCGCATCCAAATGGTGGGCACCGCTGAGATCCTCCGCTTCCAGAACCATTTCCGCCGTGGAGAGGGAAGCGTTTTGTGAATCGAAGGCCGCCCGATAGGCGTTGGCGGAAAATTCATCGGCCGTGCCGATCAAAAGGGCGGTTTTGCTCTTGCTCAGGCGATCGGCTTCGGCGGCGCATTTCGCCGGAAGATTGAAGTCGTCTAAGGGACGAAAGGCGCGGTTGCCGTAGAGGGACGGAGCGATGAAGGTGTACTTCCCCGTGCGGCGCTTGGTTTCTTTGGCGAAATCAAGCCAGGGCCCGTCATCTCTTAAAAGGTCCACGACGAAAAGATGCTCCTTGGGGAAGTGGTTGCGGATCACGGGAATCAGTTCGAAATCTTTCGTGCCCATGGTGAAATACATAAGGGGCAAGTTTTGGCGATGCTCGAAGAGGGGAATGGGATTTTTCGTCTTTCCCGTCACTTTTTTTTCGAAATCCAAACGCATGCGGTCTTTCGGTCCGTGGTATTTGGACTTCGGTGTGAATCCGCAGGCTTCGTAGAAGGCGCGGGCGGAAAGGGGGCCTTCGGCGGTAAGGACCTGATCTTTCTCCAAACGGTTTTCCAAAAAGGCCAGCATTTGCTTGCCCAGGCCTTGGCGCTGTTTGTCGTAGGCCACGAGGACTTCCTCTACGTGGAGGCCTTCTTCTGTCGTTTTCGTGACCATGGCGCCGATTAAATGGTCGTCGTCGAAAAGGCCGTAGAGAATCTTGTCCCGGTCCCAGGTTTTTCGCGCCTCGTCGAAGGCTTCGTCGTAGGGATTAAATAGGATGTGTTTTCTCAGGGCGATGGCTGCCTCGTGGGCCGGCGAATCGTAGGTGATGGTATTCATGTAAATGGTCATGTCATCCTCCAAATAAAAAATACAGGGACTCGCCCTGTATTTTGCTTAGTCGTCTGTGGCTGTCTGACCCACTTCGGAAAAGTGATAGGTCCAATGGGTGTGGACGAGGAAATCTTCCAGTTCTTCAATTTTGTTTTCGCGGAAAAGATCCGTAATGTGGGAGTGTTGTTGATTGGTGTCGTGTAAAAGTTTTTGAAATTCTTCGTTACTGCCCATGTCGTGGCCTTGGCGAATGAAGCGCCGTTGAAGGCGGTCGATGGTGTTAATCAAGGTTTCGTTGTGGGACTTTTCGATGTAGATATCGTGGAAGCGCTCTTGCAAAATAAAATACTCGTCGAATTGGAAGCGGTCGATGTGAAAGTCCATGAGCTCAACTAAATCCTCCATGGATTTTAAATCTTCCGGGGTTAAATAGTTGGCGGCGAGTTCCGCAGCCAATGCGTCTAAAGGCGCGAGAATGCGGTAGATATCTTCGCTTTCTTTTTTCGTGAGGGGCTTTACCCGAAAGCCTCTGCGGGGAGCGGAATCCAAGAAGCCGTCCGCGGCCAATTGAATTAATGCTTCGCGAACCGGCGTACGGGAGATGTTTAATTGCTGGCAGATGTCTTGTTCATTAACTTTTTCATTGGAATTAAGTTTGCCGAGACGGATTTGTTCGGCAATAAAATTATAAACGTGGTCCTTTAAAGATAAAAATTCCATTCTCTAACCTCCTTTAAAGACATTCTTTGAATACAATCATAACATCAGGAAAAAACAATGTCTACAATTTTCACTACTGTATACAATATGTATTAAGCAAAGGGTTCCATGGCCGCAATTTTATAAAAATGTGTCGACGGCCTCGGCCCGCGGCGCCTCCTATGGTATAATCAATTTTCAAGGGGGAAGCCATGGAGAAAGAATTTATTCGTATCGACGGGAAAAAGATTGCCGTCTACGACACAAAGACGGGAGACGATGTGGCCTTTGTCTTGCATGGCTGGGGCGCAAACATCGAATCGGTCATGCCCATTGTGAGCAGCCTGAAGGATCGCTACCGGGTCATTGCCTACGACAGCTTGGGTCACGGGGACAGTGACGAACCCGATGCGGTCATCGGCGGCGACGATTACGTGGATCTTTTGAGGAAGATCTACGATTACTACGGTGTCGCCCGAGCCACCTGCATCGGCCATTCCTTTGGCGGAAAGACATTGACCGTCTTCGCCGCCCTCTATCCCGAAAAGGTGGACAAGCTGGTTTTGGTGGACGCCTCCGGCGTGTTGCCCAAGCGATCTTTTACTTATTATAGGAAGGTTTACACCTTTAAATTTTTGAAAAAGCTCTACAAACTGCTGTTTTTTTGGCAGGACACGGAGAAGGCTATGGCGCGCTTTTATAAGAAATTCGGTTCCGACGATTACAAGGCGGCGGACGGAATCATGCGCAAGGTCTTTGTGAAGGTGGTGAACGAGTCCACGGAAGAGTATTTCCCGCGGATTCAGGCGGACACCCTGTTAATTTGGGGCGACGAAGACGATGCCACGCCCCTATCCATGGCGAGGGTGTTTGAAGAAAAAATCCCCGAAGCGGGTCTCGTGGTCCTGAAAGGCGGCCACTTCAGTTACCTCGACGCCTACGGCCAATTCGACGCCGTGTTGCGTTCATTTTTATAAGGAGTCTCTATGTATCATTCAGTTTCTTTCGTGATCTTTTTGGCCATATATCTGACTTTGAGCTTCGCGCTCTACAAGGTGTTTAACGAGCGGGCCCTCTATCCCCTGCACATGCTTCAGTTGGAAGGCTACAACGAAGGGGAATACAAGGCGTGGATTCGCGGAAACGGCGACAAGATTAAAGCGTTCCGCTACGCACCCACCTCGGAAAAGACGCCTCTGGTGATGACGGATCGGGCCACGCGACTCTTTAATGTGCACCGCTTATTGAATCGCCTGCTCCTTCTCGTGGCCCTTCTCGCTTCCGTGGCCGCCTACGGCGCATCGCCTACCTTGGCGACGGTGGTCTTTGCCCTTATTTGCGTGGGGATTTATTATTTCCAATACGCCATCTTGATTTATGCCAATCGCATCAATTATCCCAAGGAAATGAAGATCAATCAGGGCTTTTACGACGCGGCGCAGAAAAAGGTGCGGGATCTGAAGGAAAAGGGCCTGCAGGTCGTGGGCATTACGGGAAGTTTCGGCAAAACCTCCACGAAATTTATCACCTCCACCGTCCTCGAAGAGGCCTTTGTCGTGCAAAACACGCCCTCTTCGTACAACACGCCCATGGGCCTTTCCAAGGTCATCAACAACGAATTGGACGAAAAGGACGAGATCTTCCTCGCCGAGCTCGGCGCCAAAGAGCCCGGGGAAATCGCCGAAGTGGCGGAGCTGGTACAGCCCTCCATCGGGATCATTACCGCCATCGGGCCCACCCACATGCATCTGTTTAAGACGATTGAAAACATTCAAAAGACCAAGTACGAGCTCATCGAAGCCTTGGCCGACGACGACATCGCCATTTTTAATTACGACAACGACTACGTGAAGCCCTTGGCGGACAAGACGAAAAAACGCACCATTCGCTACGGCATGGAAGCCATCGACAAGCTGGACGTTTATGCGAAAGACATCGCCGTTCACGAGCGGGGCAGCTCCTTTACTTTGGGCTTTAAGGACAAGGGCGAGGTAAGGGCGGAAACGAAGCTTTTGGGCAAGCATAATATTTCCAATCTTCTCGCCGCTGCAAGCGTGGGCTACGTGTTGGGCATGGAGCCGGAGGCCGTGGCTCGTGGCATTAAGAAAGTGGAACCGGTGGAACACCGCCTGAACATCGTCGACGGAGGCACGGGGATCATCGTCATCGACGACGCCTTTAATTCCAATCCCGTGGGCGCGCGGGCGGCGCTGGATGTGCTCGGTCAATTCGAAAAGGGCAAGAAGATCATCGTCACCCCGGGCATGGTGGAACTCGGCGATATGGAAGAGGAAGAGAATTACAAACTGGGCAAGGAAATCGCAGGGGTCTGCGACGTGGCCATTCTCGTGGGCAAAAAGCGCACGGTGCCCATTCAAAAGGGCCTCATGGACGCGGGCTTTGGCGAAGAGAAGATGATCGTGGCGAAAAATCTCGATGAGGCCACGGCTTCCTTGGGCCATGTGGCCGCAGTGGGCGACGTGGTGCTCTTCGAAAACGACCTTCCCGATTCCTACGACGAATAATATAGAAAGCGGCTTTCGGGCCGCTTTTTCTGTGCATCTTTTTTACGCAATCTTCACGGATCTTTATTATTCCCCGCGCCGTCTATGATAGAATAAAAAAAGAATTACCACGAAGGGAGAACGTGCATTATGAAAACAATCGCTGTATTTTTCGGCGGACGCAGTGTGGAACATGAAGTCAGCGTCATTACCGGCATGCAAGTGATCGAAAATTTAGATAAATCCAAATACGAGGCTGTGCCCGTCTACATTACCAAGGACGGCAAGTTTTTAGGCGGGGAAAGTCTGTCGAATTTCAAAACCTTCAAAGAGGAAAATTTCGATGACGCCTACGAGGTCTACTTTAAGGCTGGCCGCGGTGGAAAACTTTACAGACAAGTTGAGGAAAAAGGCGGCCTCTTTTCCAAAGGCGGCATGAAAGAAGAAGTCTACGCCGACGTGGACATGGTGTTTGTGGCCCTTCACGGCACCTTCGGCGAAGACGGATCCATTCAGGGTTATTTCGACACCATGGACATACCCTACATCGGCTGTTCCACCCTCTCCGCCGCCGTAGGCATGGACAAAAAAATTATGAAAGACGTCTTCCGCGCCCATGCCATTCCCGTGATGGAAGGGAAATGTTTTTATCGCCGCCAGTGGCGTGAAGAAAAAGATGGCGTGAAAAAGGCCATCGCCGAACTGGGCTATCCCGTTTTCGTGAAACCCGTGAATCTGGGCTCCTCCATCGGCATTACGAAGGTCAAAGAGGCCGCAGCGCTTGACGATGCCATGGATCTCGCCGCAAGCTACGACCGCAAGATCTTGGTCGAAAAGGCCGCGGAAAATCCCCGGGAAATCAACTGCGCCGTCATGGGCTACGGAGGCGATGTGATCGCATCGGCTCTGGAAGAGCCCGTGGGCTGGAAGGATCTCTTGAGCTTCGACGACAAATACGTGGGCGGCGGCAAAAAAACCGGCCCGAGCAAGGGGAAGAATGCGAGAAACTGCCCGGCCGATGTGGACGAGGACTTAAAGAAAAAAATCGAAGACTTGGCGAAAGAAGCCTTCACGGCCGTCGACGCCTGCGGCACAGCCAGGATCGACTTTCTCGTCACCGAAGCCGGTCCGGTGGTCAATGAAATCAACACCTTGCCGGGATCCATGGGCTTTTACTTGTGGGAGCCTGTGGGCATTCCCTTCGCCGAGCTGTTGAACCGGGTCATCGAACTGGGCGAAATTCGCGCGAAGGAACGCAAGGACACAACTTACAGCTACGAATCCAATTTGTTTACGAAAACCACCTACGGTAGCAAACTGTAAGCCAAAGGAGGCATTATGACTATTCGAGACCGGGTACTGGAGGCCTTGGAAAAAAACGACGGATTGAGCAAGCGGGAAATTTTCCGCGCCCTGGACGTCAACGACAATCTGCAAAAGGAAATGAAGGGCCTTTTAAAGGATATGGTAAAAGACGGCACCCTTTACCGGGACGAGGATAAAAATTACCACGCCAGCCTTCGCGCCGGGCTCATGACCGGCACCTTCGAAGGCAACGACAAGGGCTTCGGCTTCTTCGTACCCGACGACGAGGACATGGAGGATTTGTACATTCATCGCACCAAGGTGAACTCCGCCATGAACAAGGACCGGGTCCTCGTGGAAAAAATTCCCCCGAAGGATCCGGACAAGGGCGATGAAGGCCGCGTCGTCGCCGTGTTGGAGCGGGCCAATCACCGCATCGTCGGCGTTTACGACGACGCCATGCGCTTCGGCTTCGTCACCCCCGACGACAAGAAAATTCCCGACGACATCTTCATTCCGAAAAAATGGAAAAACGGCGCGGAAGACGGCCAAAAAGTCGTGGTGGATATTGAAAAGTATCCGGAACCCAACAAAAAGGCCGAGGGGAAAATCGTGGAAGTCCTGGGCTATCCCGACGACAAAAACGTGGACATCCTCTCCATCGCCTACGCCATGGGCCTGGATCTGGAATTTCCGCGAGACGTCATCGAAGAGGCCGACGCCATTCCCCAAAAAGTGAGCCTTTCCGCCGTGGCCGGCAGGGAAGATTTCCGCGACGCGCCTACCTTCACCATCGACGGCGCCGATTCCAAGGACTTCGACGACGCCCTGAGCGTGCGGCCCATGAAAGGCGGCCATTGGGAAGTGGGCGTGCACATCGCCGATGTGGCGGAATATGTGCGGGCAAACAGCCCCCTGGACCGGGAGGCCCTTCACCGGGGCAACAGCGTATATCTTTTAAGCGAAGTGCTTCCCATGCTCCCCAAGGCCCTCTCCAACGGCATTTGCTCCCTGAACGAAGGAGTGGATCGCCTCTGTTTAAGCGTGATCTTTGAATTAGATGACAAGGGAAAGGTGTACAATTACCACATCGCCGAAACGGTGATCAACAGCGATCGCCGCCTGATCTACTCCAATGTCAGCGACTTTTTGGAAGACGGAAAAATCCACGAATCCCTGGAGGATCTCACGGAAGAGCTCACGATCTTAAACACCATCGCCAAAAATCGCCGAAAAATGCGGGATAAGCGGGGCAATATCGACTTTGCCTTTAAAGAGCCGGCCATCGAGCTGGACGCCGACGGCCACCCCACTCACATCTGCCTGGTGGATCACCGAGATGCCAACGACTTAATCGAGGAATTTATGCTCCTGGCCAACGAAACCGTGTCGGAGGCCTACCACAAAAAGAAACTGCCCTTCCTCTACCGCATCCACGAAGAGCCGGATGCTGAAAAGCTCACCCTGTTAAACGCAGTGATTCGGCCCTTCGGCTACCACTTGGATCTCACCAAAGACGTCCATCCCAAGGACATTCAAAAGCTGACCTTGGCCTGCAAGGGAAAAGACGAAGAGGCATTGGTTCAAACCATGGTGCTTCGCAGCATGCGAAAGGCCCGATACAGCGAGGAGCTCGCCGGCCACTTCGGCCTCGCCGCCAAGTATTATTCTCACTTCACTTCTCCCATTCGCCGTTATGCGGATTTGACCATCCACCGGGTCATTAAGCAGGATCTGAACCACGTTCTGGACACGAAACTCATCGACCACTACAATAAAACTTTCCCGGACATCGCCGATCACATTTCCGCTACGGAAAAAATCGCCCAAGAAGCGGAGCGCAAGGTGGTGGATGTGAAGATGGCCCAATACATGGCCGATCACATCGGAGAAAGCTTCGACGCGAAAGTGTCGGGGATTACTTCCTTCGGCATCTTCTGCGAACTGGACAACACGGTGGAAGGCCTCATCGGCTACGCCTCCATGGACGACTTCTATCGTTTCGACGAGGATCACTACGTGGCCGTTGGCGAGCGAACGAAAAAAACCATTCACATGGGCGATCCCATGCGCATCGTCGTGGCCGGCGCCGATCCCATTTTGGGGCGCATCGACTTTCAATTAGAGGAGGACGCCCGTGGCTAAAAAGAAGAATACCGGCGGAGACTACTTGGCAAACAATAAAAAAGCCTTTCACGAATACCACATCGGAACCACCTACGAGGCGGGCATCGCCTTGAAGGGGACGGAGGTGAAGAGCATTCGCAAGGGCAGCGTGGCCATTAAAGAAGCTTACTGCTCCATCGAAGGGGGCGAGATCTTCATCGAAGGCATGCATGTGGCCCCTTACGAACAAGGCAACCGATTTAACTTGGATCCCTTGAGAAAACGCAAGCTCCTTATGCACAAAAGAGAAATCGCCCAACTGGCCAAGGCCACAGAGCAGGAGGGTTTTACCATCGTGCCCCTGAACGTGCACTTGACGCGGGGCCGAGTAAAGATTTCCATCGCCGAAGCCAAGGGCAAGAAGCTTCACGACAAACGGGAAGCCATAAAGAAACGGGACATTGAACGGGATTTAAAGCGCTATGTGGACCGATAATGTTTAACTTTCTTTTCTTTCGGATATAAACAAAAAAAGCACAGTTTTGAGAAAGAAAAGGAGTTTACCATGACGAAAAAAATCGGCTTAATCGTGGGCTCGCTTAGAAAAGAGTCCTGGAACAGAAAAGTCGCAGAAAAAGTGAAAGCCATGTTCCCGGAAGGCTATGAGGCTGAATTTATCGAAATCGGCGATCTGCCCTTATACAACGAAGACTACGAAAAAGGGAAAAACGAACCGGAAAGCTACGGACGCTTCCGAAAAGAAGTGGAAGAAAAAGACGGCTACATTTTCTTTACGCCGGAATACAATCGCCTCTGCGCCCCGGCCATTAAAAACGCCATCGACGTGGCGAGCCGCCCCTACGGCAAGAGCAAATGGGGCACAAAGCCCGCGGCCGTCGTAAGCGCCAGCGTGGGCTCATCCGGCGGCATGGCGGCGAATTTCAGTTTGCGTCAAAACCTGATCTTCGTCGACCTCATTCCCCTTCAACAGCCGGAAGTCTATTTGGCCTCCGTCCACGAGCTCTTCGAAAAAGACGGGGCATTGGTCAAAGACACCGAAGACTTTTTGCAAGGCTTCGTCGATGCCTTTGTGACCCACGCGGAACGATTTTAAATGAATTCAAGAAGCCTGCTGAATGCGGGCTTTTCTTGTTTTAGGCGTGAATGAAAAGAAAAGTCAAACAAGGTCAAAAAACCTATTGCATTCCCTTGGGAAGGTGTTATAATGGAATCAAGGTCAAAGAAAGTCAACTGAGGTGATTTATGGAATATAAAGATTATTACAAGACATTGGGCGTGGATAAAAACGCCGATCAAAAAACGATAAAAAAAGCCTTCCGCAAACTGGCGAAGCAATATCACCCGGACCTTCATCCCGACGACAAAAAGGCCCATGAAAAGTTTAAGGAAATCAATGAAGCCTACGAAGTTCTCTCCGATCCGAAGAAGAAGCAGACCTACGATCAATTCGGCAGCGCCGGCAATTTCTCCGGCGGCATGAATTTCGATCCGTCTCAATACGGCTACACCTACACTACCGGCGGGGACGGCGACTTCAGCGATTTCTTCGATATGTTCTTCGGCGGCGCGAGCGCTGGCGCAGGCTCGAAGCGCAGGAGCACCACCTTCAATATGGGGGATATTTTCGGCGACCTCAAAGGCGGATCGCGGCGCAGCCACAAGCCGCAGCGAACCCAGTACAGCACCGAACTCACCATCTCCATGGACGACGCCTTCAATGGCGTGAACCGGCAGGTGAGCCTGACCATCGGCGGAAAGGCCGTGGACATTCCCGTGAAAGTACCGGCGGGGATTACCGACGGAAAGAAGCTGAAGGTGCGCGGCGATAAATTCGGCGTCGACGGCGACATTCTCTTTAAGATTCACGTCACGGCGCCGAAGGGTGTGGAAATCCACGGCCTGGACCTCGTCGTGGATCAGGCCATTTATCCCTGGCAAGCCTATTTCGGCGACAAGATCACCTGCGATCTCCCCGCCGGGAAGCTTCGCATTACCGTGCCCGAAAAGACCAAGGGCGGTCAAAAACTGCGCCTGGCCAAAAAAGGGCTGAAGGATTTAAAGGGCCACACCGGCGACGCCTACGTTCGCTTCGTCATCGTGAACCCGGAAAATTTAAGCGCGGAAGAAGAAGCGCTCTACAAACAATTAAGCGAAAAACACAAAAAATAAACTAAAAATAATAAGCACGAAAGGAGTGCCATATGAAAATTGATAAATTTACACAAAAAAGCATGGCCGCGTTGGAAAGCGCGCAAAATTTGGCACAAGAATACGGAAACCCGGAGGTGGACGTTCTCCACTTAAACAAGGCTTTGGTCTCCGACGACGAAGGCCTCATTCCCCGCGTATTAAGCTACATGGGCGTGGACGCCAAGGAAGTGGAAAACGCCTTGGACAGGGAAATCGGCCGCCTCTCGAAACAAACCGGCGCCAGCCCTCGCCTCTCAGCCGCCATGAACGGCGTCTTAACCGATGCGTTGAAAGAAGCGAAACGCTTAAGCGACAGCTACGTCAGCGTGGAACACCTCTACCTCGCCATGATTAAAGGGGACGGGGTGAACAACAAGCGGATCTTTAGGGAATTCGGCATCGACGAAGACAGCTTTATGGGCGCCCTAAAAGAAATTCGCGGCAATCAACACGTGACCAGCGACAATCCCGAAGACACCTACGAGGCCTTGAATAAATTCGGCCGGGATTTAACGGCGGAAGCGGCCAAGGGAAAAATGGATCCGGTCATCGGCCGTGACGACGAAGTGCGCCACGTGATCCGCATCCTCTCCCGCCGCACGAAAAACAACCCCGTCTTAATCGGCGAGCCCGGCGTCGGGAAAACCGCCATCGTCGAAGGTTTAGCCCAACGAATCGTGGCGGGCGACGTCCCCGACGGCCTGAAGAACAAAACCGTCTTCTCCCTGGATATGGGGGCCTTGATCGCCGGGGCCAAGTACCGCGGCGAATTTGAAGAGCGCCTGAAGGCCGTGTTAAACGAAGTGAAGAGCTCCGAAGGCGAAATCATCATGTTTATCGACGAAATTCACAACATCGTCGGCGCCGGAAAGAGCGAAGGGGCCATGGACGCGGGCAATCTCTTAAAGCCCATGCTCGCACGAGGCGAACTCCACACCATCGGCGCCACCACCTTGGACGAGTACCGCAAGTACATCGAAAAAGATCCGGCCCTCGAGCGGCGCTTCCAAAAAGTGCAAGTGCAAGAGCCCACAGTGGAAGATACCATTTCCATTTTGCGTGGTCTGAAAGAAAAATACGAAATCTATCACGGCATTCGCATCTCCGACGGGGCCGTCATTCAATCGGCCCTGCTTTCCGATCGCTACATTACCGACCGCTTCTTGCCCGATAAGGCCATCGACCTCATGGACGAAGCCTGCGCCATGGTGCGCACGGAAATCGAGTCCATGCCCACGGAAATCGACGAAATCCGCCGGCGCATCCTCCAACTGGAAATCGAGCGGGAAGCCTTAAAGAAAGAAACCGACGAGGCGTCGAAAAAGCGACTCGCCGCCTTGGAAGAAGAATTGGCCGAAGAAAAGGCCGAGTACGACGCCCTCATCGCCCGTTGGGAAACGGAAAAGAAAGAGCTGGAAGGCGAAAAAAATATAAAAGAAGCCATCGACCGGGTGCGCCACGAAATCGAAGAAGCGGAACGCAACTACGATTTGGAAAAGCTCTCCGCTCTGAAATACGGCGAACTGCCGAAATTGGAAGAACAGTTGAAGCAAGAGCAAACCAAAGAAAAAGCCGACGGCAAGCTCATTAAAGAAGAAGTCACCGAAGAAGAAATCGCCGAAGTGGTGAGCAAGTGGACGGGCATTCCCGTGGCAAAACTCGCCGAAACGGAGCGGGAAAAACTCCTCCACTTAGACGAGATCCTGAAAAAGCGCGTCGTGGGTCAAGCCGATGCCACGAAAGCCGTCAGCGATGCCGTGCTCCGCGCGCGGGCCGGGCTTAAGGCGCAAAACCGCCCCATCGGAAGCTTTATCTTCTTAGGGCCCACCGGCGTAGGCAAAACGGAAACGGCCAAGGCCTTGACCGAAGCCCTCTTCGACGACGAACGGAACATGATTCGCATCGACATGAGCGAATACATGGAAAAGCACAGCGTCTCTCGCCTGGTCGGTTCGCCTCCGGGCTACGTTGGCTACGACGAAGGCGGCCAACTCACCGAGGCTGTGCGTAGAAAACCCTATTCCGTCATTCTCTTCGACGAAATCGAAAAAGCCCACCGCGACGTCTTCAACATCCTCTTGCAAGTGTTGGACGACGGCCGCCTAACCGACAACCAAGGCCGCACCGTGGACTTCAAAAACACGGTCATCATCATGACCTCCAACATCGGTTCCCAAGACTTAATCGAAGGGGTCACGGAAGACGGCGCCATCTCCGCGGAAGCAAAAGATGCCGTAAACAGGGAAATGAAAGAACACTTCCGTCCGGAATTTTTAAACCGGGTGGATGAGATCGTCCTCTTTAAGCCCCTGTTGAAGGAAGAAATTGTCAGGATCATCGATACGGATCTCGCTGAAATCGAAGGTCGCCTGGAAGACAGAGACATTCACATCGCCGCCACCGACGAAGCCAAGGAAAAAATCTTGTCGGAAGCCTACAATGTGCTCTATGGTGCACGGCCCGTGAAGCGCTATATCCAAAACCACATCGAAACCAAACTCTCTCGCGCTCTCATTGCCGGAGACATTATGGACGGAGATCATTTGGAAATCGCCATGGACGGCGACGATTACGTCATCCGAAAATAAACCAAAGACAAAAACGCTCGAGAGATCTCGGGCGTTTTTTGCGTGGCGTAAGCCATATGGGGTATAGAATAGGAAGAATCGTGATGAAGTTGAAAGAAAAAAGGAGACTGGCAATGAAAGTGATCGAATATTTACAAAACGCCAAAGTATTTTACGCAGCCACCACAGACGGGGATCAACCCCACGTTCGCCCCATTGGTTTCGTCATGGAATTTGAAGGCCAATTGGCTTTTTATACGGACAATCGCAAAAAAATGTGCAAACAATTGAAGGCCAATCCGAAAACGGAATTCTGCGCCCTGGACAGTAAGATGAATACCCTGCGCATCACCGGCGAAGCGAAATTCATCACTTCCTCGGAATCTAAAAAGGCTGCACTGGAAGCCATGCCCATGTTGGCGAAAGCCGGTTACAGCGTGGAAGACGACGTCTTCGAAATCTACACTTTGGAAAATGTCAGCCTGTCTTACGCAAATATGGCAGGCAAACAATTAGACGGCATCGAACTGTAAAGCATCGAACAAAAATCCCCTTTTCCGCGATGAAAAGGGGATTTTTTGGATGATAGGGTAAACGTCATGCCTTCCGTTTAATTTAAGGTCTCGCCAAAGGCCATAAGCTTTTCGGCAAAGGCGCGGGCTCTTTTTTCGACGTCCCCGTTCATAAAGGGTTCCTTATAAGAGCGTTGGCGCTCGCCGTAGGCGCCGAGGAAATTTAATTTGTTGTGCTTCGCGTAGCGCCGAAGCCCTTCGACCAACAGATCCGAGGCCTTTTCCTCCGGATAGCCGAAGGTGGAGAGAAGAGCGATGGATTTTCCCGCCCACAGGGAGGGGCCCATGGTCTCGCCGTAGTACTTGCACATGCCGTAGACCAAACGGTCCATGACAATTTTCATGGGCGGCGTACAATAGAAGGAATAAATCGGCGTGGCGAAAAGAATCAGATCGCTTTCGAGGGCCGCGTCGAAAATTTCCTGCATGTCGTCGTCGTGCACGCAGTGGAAGCTGTCGGTCACTTTTTGGCAGCGGCGGCAGGCGATGCAGCTTTTCAAATCCATGCCGTAGAGATCGAAGCGGGTGATCTCGACAGATTCGTCGAATCGTTCCGTGATTTTCTCCAGAAGCTGCGCCGTGTTTCCCCGAGGCCGGGGGCTTGCAAATAAAATTAAGAGTTTCATAGACACCGTCCTTTCCATTCGTATTTTATCATAGAGAGATGCAATGAAAAAAAGAGAAGCCGCTCGTCATGTATAGTTTTGAAAAAAGCCTTGCAATCGCGGGGGTTTTCGGTTATTATAGCTGAGTTGCCAAAGTAAATACACGGGATGAAGGGCTTCGGCCCGCAAAAATCCCTGAAAAATGCCTAAATCCCTTGATTTCAGGTTCTTTTTTATGTATAATACTAGGGTATGCGTGAGACATGCGTTGACACAATAGGTGGCTTTGAAACAGGCGCAAAGATGTGTTCGCATCGGAGGCTTGCGGAAAAGGGAATTATTGTCGAG
>QWCE01002027.1_pt1 | contig 27091 bp, 22 predicted proteins | sample 1972531 | NCBI WGS metagenome assembly QWCE01 (sample SAMN09866716, study PRJNA288562) | Human gut metagenome isolate term4_stool, whole genome shotgun sequencing... | reverse complement strand
CGGCGCGTCAATGACCTTGATCAGCAGGGCGTTGATGTCCTCCGTGGGTTTGCCGTCCCGGATCAGGTCATTGCGGAAAGCGTTAAGGCCATTGACCATAAGCCGCTGCTCATAGTCGCTGACATGGATCAGATGCTGTACTTCTGCCATGCGCACCTCCTTTACCGGGCATCGTCCCGCTGTCGGCTGCCGTGGCTTTTGGCATCCAGGAAGCGGAACATATCAGCGGAGATCTGATTGGCGGCGGTGCGGATGGATTTTAGATATTCCCGCAGCTGCTTCGGCTCCATCTCCGTATACTTCTGGGGCAGCTGGGTGACGGCAAGACTTTTGCCATCGATCCCATTGCGCTGGCAGAGAATGTTGCCGACACACTGGGCGAGAAATATATTGTTTCCCCGGCTGTAGTTCCCGGTATCCAGATAGGCGTGGGCAAGCTCCTGGGCCACACCCCGGAATACGTCCTCCATGGACTGGCCCCGCCGAACAAAGACGGTTTTCTCCTGGGGACTGTAGAGGGCACTTTGCCCATCCGGCAGCTCGTCCCGGAAGTCCACTTTGCAGGGGGCGTAGCGAACCATGGCGTTGAGAAGCATCCGGGTGTCGGGATTTACAGTCGGCTCTTTCCCAGGAGTCAGGGTCGTCTGGGCAATATCAAAGACACGCTTGATGTTGATGTTCACACCCTTGGAGCCGTCCTTTCGAGTGTAGGAATTTCCTGGTTCCATGAGAAGAATGCCGGATTCTCCCTTTCGGATATAGCCGCCCCGGCCACGCCAGAAATTGGCATCTCCCAGATCGGTGGCCTCCGGTTTCTGGGCGGCAACCAACAAGACATTGCTGACGGAATACCGCTCGAATTTGGACTGCACATCCAGGTAGGTCTGGAAAGCCTTTCCGTTTGTACCCATCTTTTTCAGAGTGTCATCTACCATGGCATAGGCAGCTTCCCGGTCCTGCTGCTTGCGGCTGGCCCATTCCTCCTTGTCAAAAATTTCGTTCATTTCATCGTTCCTTTCCTTTCGAGATTTTCTCCACTACCTTGTCGGCAATGGTGCTCTGGGGCTGGTGTGCAGCCCTTTCCTGCCGAATGATTTTCATCGCCTCACGGACAGAGGGGCGGTCAGAAGACATTTCTGCGGCCCATCTGCTCTGCAATGTACTCTCGGACGGACGTTCGGCCTCGGTCCGTCCGGTCAGAGGGTTTTCCTCCACAATGTGGTTTTCCTGGTCCTCCCCAAACAGCTCCCTGACGAAATCATCGTTATGGGGCTTTTCTGAACCAGGCTGCATACCCGCATTCTCCTCGGCACATGTCCTATCCTGCTCCCTGACAAGCTCTGTTTTGAGAGACGCCAAATCCACAGTGGCAAGACCGAACCGGGTGAAAATGCGGTTGACCTTGGCGGCGTCCTCTGCCCGCACCATAATGTCCGTAATGCCATCGGTGGCGTTTTTGTCTTTGAGGACACAATAAAGAACACCGTACTTCTTGGCCTCCTGGCAGAATTTCTGAAGGTCCCCATCCTTGACGGCGAAGACTTTCAGCTCCTTGCCGGAGCGGAGCATGTTGGTCAGACGGATCTTGCCTTTGGTTTTCTTCTGGTCTTTCAAAATGGCGTAAATCATAATCGCCAGCTGCTTGGCGGCGGAGCCGGACAATTTTGCCGCGACTTCAACGCCGTTCAGACTCAAACGGACGACCTGATCTGCCGCCTCGCCGGAATAGCTCATGTTGTTCTTCCTCCTTTCGCTCGATTTCCTGTTCTTCCTGCAGCTGTGCCAGATTCTGTTCCATCAGATGGGATCTGGCCATGATTTCGTCACATAGTTTCACCTCCTGACGCAGTGTTTTTATCTCAGAGGAAACCTCTTTGATTTTTGCTTTTAGGTCTTCTATCGCAGATTCGTCCACCTTGCGGGTGGCTGCTTTCAGCTGTGTCCGCAGGGCGTTTCGCTCTCTTTCGAGATTCTGTATTTTGTTTGTGGCTTTTTCCTTGTGGGCATCCAGCTCGGAAGCGGTGCCGTATCCGAACTTTCCAAGAAAGCGGGTCTGGGCGTCCAGCTTGTCCAGGAGAATTAAATCCTGCCGCATAGAAAAGGGCATCCGCTTGACGGATGCCGGATGCTTCTGGATGATGCGCAGCTCGTAGCAGTAGCGCAGATACAATGCGTAAATGCCTTTGGCCTTTGGATAGGGCACAAAGGGGTCCCGCTGCCTTGCCGTTCGGTCTTCCTCCGGGAATGGGGTCTGCCTGCGCACATTGTCATAGACCCGGTCCAGGATTTCGGTCAGAGAATACCCCGGCCCCAACCGGTGGAAGCGGAAGTAGCCCTTGGCATTGGGCGGCTTTAGCGCCGGGTATTTCAAGGGCTGGCCATCCGCCGTGCGGGTTTTGATGATATAGCCCATAGCCTGCATGGCCTCCTGAAAATTCCGCTGGGTTGTGGAAGCCAGAATGGCACGGTCAATGTCAGAGCGGATGACGCTGCGCAGGGTAGGCTTTCCGCCTTTTTCGGCGGCCCATTCGTTGTAAGTCATGCCCCGGCCTTTGGAATTGCGAATCACCGTCAGGCCGTACTCCCGGCACAGTGCATCTGAGACACGGCGCATTTCCTGATAGTCCTCCTTGGTGCGGTGATACTTGATACCATCCACAAAGGAAACTGTGTTGATAACAAAGTGGGAGTGCAAATGATTTGCCCGGTCCAGATGGGTAGCTACAAGCACCTGATAGCGGTCTTCCCACAGCCGCTGCGCCAGCTTGATTCCAATTTCATGGGCAAGCTCCGGGGTGGCCTCTCCGGGCGCAAAGGATTGGTAGCCGTGGTAGGCAATGACACCATCCTCTTTTCCGTAGAATTTCTTGATTTTCTGCATCTCCATTTTTGCGGTATTGGGATGGCAGTTGATGCCGGACACAAATCGCTGAACTACTTCCTCTCCGTCCCGCACCTGGGTTTGACTGGTCTTGCGCTGCTGGATGGCGTAGTCAATGACATCGGACAAGTCACCGTCGCCGCTGGAAACGGCGGTAGTTTTCTCCGCGTTTTCCACATAGTCCAGGACCTTTCCAACCCTGCCATGAACACGCCAGATGGATGTAACGGCCATGGGTCAGCGCTCCATAGGCATGGGGTCAAGAACTGCCGACAGAATTTTCTGAACAGCCTCCTCAAACATCCGAAGGCCATCGTCATAGTGCTTGGCATCGATGGTGTTCAAAGCATGGGCCTTTATGGCAATTTGGTTGAGATTGTTCCCGATGTAATGCAGTTCCCGCATCATTGCGAAGAAGTCCGGTGGGGGTGCTTCTCTTGGTACAACGCCGGAAATGAGCTTGCGCAGATAGGTTTCTCGGGACAGACCGGAAGCGCTGACCAGCCGGGTCAGATGTACCATTTCCGCTTGTGTTAGCCGGACCTTAATTTCATAGTTTCTATTGTTCATTTCACTCCTTATAGACAGAGGGTTTCAGGGATACGCCCTGACAAGCTGCCTTTTGGGGACAAAAGGCGATGCTTGCTCTATAAAAGACAAACCTCCTATCAATAGCTCTTTTTATGACCGGGCCGAAGAAACAGCCATGCCTCCCGTCGGGCCTGCATACATTCATCGTAACGGGACTGGTACAGTTTTTCTTTCAGCCATCGTTTTTCCTCCGGAGAAATAGGGGTCGTCCTGGGCTTGCCACAGCCGCAGGATGCTGTGGATTTAATGTTCAAATGGGCATCACCTCCGCTCTTCCGTAGGATTCATCGCTCCCGATTTTTAGGCTTATAAGGCACAGATTCAATGCCGTCTCTTGAACGGAAGAACCGTTCCGGGAGACGGTATTTTTCCAGATAACGCTTCTGCTGCTCCGTGGAAAGACTGCCGAAGGATTCGCCGCTGCAATCGCAGATGAAGAAAGTGCCGGCGATAATATCAGCAATATCTCCGGTATCCTCATCCCGGATGGCCCGGTTCAGGGGCAGGCCGTTGACCTTTCCTTCCTCATTGCAGACAATGCAAACCTGCTCCTCGAAGGGGTAATATGCTTCAATGTCGCCGCCTACGGTCTGTTGCATGGCTTCTAATGTGGTGCCGATCTGCGCGATCCGGGCAAGCTTTCCAGGCTCCACCAGGACCACCTGGATGGTGGGTGACTGGACAACATCGTTGGCAAGCTCTGGCTGAAAAGGGATCTCCTTGAAGCCGATGCTGTCGCAGAAATAAAAGCCTGGTGTGATGCTGGCGGCATCCTCCACCTCCACAACATCCGAAACGGACAGACTGTGGCCCTGAAAGCCCTCCGGTCTGCCGGATTGAAAGAAGACAAACACATCCTCAAGATTCCGGCATTTCACATCCCCGGAATAGACCTTATCGTATGCGGCACAATCCGGCTCTGCGGATCGCAGCACCTTGCGGACGGCATCCAGGCCCATGAATTTGAGCCGCTGGGTGTCCCGGTCCTGGTTGATCTGATAGATATTGATTTTCAACGACTGTATTCCTCCTTTCGCTTGATCCCAACCCGAATTTTGAGCTGGTCGTTTACATCCTTTCCAACACGGGGCGGCTCGTCCCAAATCTGGTATCTGTTTCGCAGGCCGCCGACGATCCCGGCGACGGCTCCTCGTCCAATGGCATCATTGTCCAGGTGGAGCCGCAGCGTCCGGATTTCCGGGTGGTCTTCCAGATACCGGGACAGTGCCACCGGCACTACATTCTCCCGCTTGGTGACGAATACCCCCGCCAGGGACAGCAGATGATCCTCGTGCCAGCTTTTGCCCTCGAACAGCTCTAAGGTGGCGTAGCTCAAAGCGTCGATGGCAGATTCAAAAACATGGACCGTTTGGCTGCTTCCGGGGATAGAAAAGGAATAATGCTTATCGCTGCCGGTCAGCTCGCCCTTATAGCTCCCAACGGTGCCCCGGACATTGCCGTAGCGGACAGCCCCGGTTTTGTCATAGCCCAGGAAAACCGCACTGTGGTACTTTCTGGATTCATAGAGAAGGTCGTTTTCCAGGCAGTAACGGAGAATGACATCATGGATGCCCCGGCCTTTCAGGTAGCGGATGACCGCATCGGCGTTGTTATTTCGCTCTGAAAGCAAAAGCCGTTTGGGTTCTTGCTTTGGAGCCGGTGCGGGAATTGCCTTGGGCAGCGGTTTCCCCTGGATGATTTCCATGGCCTCCAAAAAGGAACAGCCCTTGACCTTTACAAGATAGTCAAGAGCTGTTTTGCCGCCAATTTGTCGGGAAAACCAGTGCCATTTCCCATTGCTGATTTTGAGAGAATCGTGTTCTTTGGTGCAGTAGGTATCGCCGGATACCTTTACCAGCTGGTCCGGTTCATAGATTTGAAGGTATGTCAGCAAGTCCAGCTGTTTGGCCTGCTGAATGTCCTCCGGGGTGAAGTAGGCCATAGGCTACCGCTCCTCCCGGTGGGATTTGGCTTTCGCTGCCAGAATGACCGTATTCGCACGATCTTCCACAGCAGACCAGAGTTCTTCCATGTGGGAACTTTCACACTTCTCCCAGGCCTGAAAAACATCACTTAGAGGGCAGGGAGACTTCAAAAGTGCTTGGCACTGCTTGTTGGTCAGATCGTTATACTCCAGAGACAGCAGAATGTCCTCTCTGGTGATGTACGCATAAGCACAGTCCAGAATTTCTTCCGGGGGCAGCGTCAGAAGGTGCTGCCGATAGCGTTCCTGCTCGGCAAACATCTTTTGATAGAGCTGGGTGTTCAGTTCTTGATTGGTGATAAAATCAACTTCCTTTCTTTTGGAGTACAGAAAAGCACCCGCTGTGTGTAGCAGGTGCTTTTCATGTGGATCGTTTACTTATAAAGCTTCAATAAGAGACCATTCACGTCCTCGGTGGGCAGCCCCTTGGCAATGAGCTTGTTACGGAATTGAATGAGGGCAGCCTTTGCAAGGCGCAGCTCGGAATTGTTCAAGGTTACATAACGCATTTTCTTCTTGGCAAACAGCATCATGGACAGCTCCTTTGCTTTTTTCTTCCATTGTACCGCATCCCAAGCCGGGTGACAACTGTGCGAAGTATTTACCGCTCCCATCCACGGGATTCTCGCTGGGGTTGGATTTCGCCCTCATCCTGCACGCCATCCACGATCTCATTTTCCCGTTTGTCCATGTTCAGCAGAATATTCAGCTGCTCCAACCGGGCAGATTTTGCTTTCAGTTCCTCCTCTCTGGGGAAGGGCTTTTCTACCTCCTGCTTGGCAATCTCCACCTGGATTTCTAAGTTTTTCAGCTTCTCCTTGTAGTCCTGCTGCCGTGTGGGCATACTTTCCAGTAGGTTATCCATACGCTGAATGTTGCCAAACACATCCGTTCCAAGACCAACTTTGTAGGTCAGCGTACCCTGCATGGATATTTTGAACAGCTTTTCAAAGCTGTCAAAGCAGAGTGTCAGTTTCAATCCCCGGTAAGAACCAAGGTGGACCGGGTCGGCACTGGTCAGGGCATTGCAGGCCTCCAGAATTGCCGTTCCGGCAGCTTTCTTTTCGGTGTAGGTCTGGCCGCCTATCACCATAGGGCAGAACCCATCCGCGTTTGGCTGGGTTTTGTCTTTCAGCAGGGCCATGTCCGCTTCCAGACCGTCGATCCACTGGTGCATGGAAGCGATCTCGTTGGGGAATTTCCGAATAAGCTGATCTTCCAGGGCATACCGCTGACTCATGTGGTTTGAGCGCAGGAGTTTCAGCTTCTGCACCTCAATATCCAGGTCCATTTTCTCCTTGATGTGGGGGTTGCCGGAACACAGGGCCTTGATCTCGGCGTAGCTCAAAGCGGTTTCATCAATGTCCTCCGCACTCCGGACCGGGGATTTGGAGGTCATAATCTGACCGATGAACTTCTGTTTCCCCTCCACCAGCTGATACAGGTAGCTGTCAAAGGTATTTTCCGTCACATAGGTGTAGATGTCCACCTTGGGATTCTCATTGCCCTGACGGATAATACGTCCCTCCCGCTGCTGCAAATCCGAGGGCCGCCAGGGACAATCCATATGGTGTAAGGCAATGAGCTTCCGCTGGGCGTTGGTTCCGGCCCCCATTTTCTGGGTGGAACCAATTAAAACACGCACTTCGCCGGAGCGCACCTTTCCAAACAGCTCCTTTTTGGCGGCTTCCGTTTTGGCGTTGTGGATGTAGGCGATCTCGGATTCCGGGATGCCTTTGTCCAGCAGCTTCTTTTTCAGATCGTCATACACATTGAACTGCCCGTCATTGTGGGGCGTGGACAGGTCAACAAATACCATCTGTGTGGACTTTTGTGCCGCCGTCCCCTCCCAGATGTTGTACACATTTTCCGCACAGACGGCAACCTTTCCCGTATCACTGTCCGGCAGCATGGGATTGATCAGCCGCTGATCCAGTGCCAGCTTCCGTCCATCGTTGGTAATGACCAGCATGTTGTCCTCATTGGAATCCACCTGTTTATTGCGCACCTTTTCTGCCCGCTCGGAAAGACTGGCGACGATTTCTTTTTGCTGCTCCGAGGGCTTCAGCACCACATTGTGGTATTCCGCCTCCGGCACCGGCAGCTTCAGCATATCCGCCGTCTGAATATCCGCTATTTCCTTGAACATGGACATCAGCTCCGGGAGGTTGTAGAACTTGGCAAAACGGGTCTTGGCCCGGTAGCCGGTGCCCTCCGGGGCCAGTTCAATGGCGGTGACGGTCTCTCCAAAGGTGGAGGCCCAGGCATCAAAATGAAGCAGGTCATTTTCTTTCAGGGCGTTGTATTGCAGATATTTCTGCATGGTATAAAGCTCCACCATGGAGTTGCTGATCGGTGTGCCGGTGGCAAATACCACGCCCCGGCCTCCGGTCAGCTCATCTAAGTAGCGGCACTTCATATAGAGGTCACTGGACTTCTGGGCTTCCGTCTGGGAGATACCGGCCACATTGCGCATTTTCGTAAATGCGGCGAGATTTTTGAACATGTGGGCCTCGTCCACAAAAATCCGGTCAACACCCAGCTCCTCGAAGGTAATGACATCATCCTTTCGGCTCTGGTCATTGAGCTTTTCAAGCTTCTGCTGAATGCTTTTTCGGCTGCGTTCCATCTGCTTCACGGAAAAATTGTCGCCGTTGTTGCGCTTCAGCTCCCGAATGCCGTCCAAAATTTCCTGCTTCTGTTGCTCCAGAATGAACTTTTGCCGCTCCTGGGACATGGGGATCTTTTCAAACTGGCTGTGGCCGATGATGATGGCATCGTAGTCGCCGGTGGCGATCCGGGAGCAAAACCGTTTTCGGTTTTTGGTTTCAAAATCCTTTTTGGTGGCAACCAGAATATTGGCGGCGGGGTACAGCTGCAAGTATTCTGCGGCCCACTGCTCGGTCAGGTGATTGGGCACCACAAACAGGCTCTTTTGACACAACCCCAGCCGCTTGCTCTCCTGGGCTGCTGCCACCATTTCAAAGGTTTTGCCGGCACCAACTACATGGGCAAGCAATGTATTCCCACCGTAAAGAATATGGGCAATGGCATTCACCTGATGAGGCCGCAGGGTGATTTCCGGGTTGATTCCTACAAAATTCAGATGGCTTCCGTCATATTCCCGTGGGCGAATGCTGTTGAACTTTTCATTGTAAAGCGTGGTCAGCCGCTCCCGGCGATTGGGGTCGGACCAAATCCAGTCCGCAAATTCCTGTTTGATTTGCTCCTGCTTTCCCTGGGCAATGGCGGTCTGTTTCGTGTTGAGGATGGCCACCTTTTTACCGGAGTCATCATATTCATAGTCGAAAATCCGTACATCCCGCAGATTCAGGGTTTCCTCAATGATCTTGTAGGCGTTGATGCGTTCCGTACCAAAGGTGTTCTCGGAGCGGACATTCCCTCGGTCCAGGCTTTTTCCGTCAATGTTCCACTCGCCGGTGTAGGTGCTGTAATGCACCTTGATATTCCGTCTCTGATAGTAAGGCGTCCGCAGAAGCTCAAAGGTAAAATCCCGCACGACCTCGGTTGGCAGCCAGGCAGCACCCAGCCGGACAGAAATCTCACTGGCCGTCAGGTCAACGGGCTGCACCGCTTCCAGGGACTGTACATTGACGGTATACCCTTCATCTGTCTCTGCAAACGCCCTGGCGGTGCGCAACTTTTCCCGGACATTGCCGGAAAGGTATTCATCCGCGGGCAAATATTTATGGGCAACATCCTCATTTCCGTCATGCTCTGGGTTCAGGAAAATCACACCCTTCAAATCAGAGAGAATTTCTTCCTCGCTCTTGTGGGTCAGCTCCATCATGTAGGGCATATCTACTTTTGCTTTTTCAGCCAGTGACAGAGCCAGGGCTTCCGAAGCGGTATCTACGGAGGTTACAGAAATCTTCTGCCGGATAGTGCGCTTGGAGAACATATCCGCTTTCCGCAGGAAATTACCCTCACTGTCCCGCACCTCCAAAGAGGACAGCAGATAGTAGGCGTTGTCGGTAGAAAAAGCGGAGCTGTTGGCACGGCTGTTGATCCGGCCATACTTCTCCGCAAAGCTGTCATAGAGGGCATTTAAGTGCGCCTGCGCTTCCCGGATCATGGCCTCCGGGTAATCCTCGGTCTGATACTCAATGAGCGTTCGCACACAGTCCCGGATACCGATAAGCCCGCGGATGCGCTGCTCGGCGGTGGCCGATACGGATACCGGATTCATAAGGCTGTTTTCCCGGAAGTACAGCTTTCCGTCCACAACGGCGAAACTAAAATTCCGTACACTGGGATCAGCTGGCAGGGTGTCCGCCTCCTCCACAGGAAGGTCGTCCAGGTCTACATTCTGCATTTCGCCTTGGATTTGGCCAATGGCAGCAGTGAGCAGGGATTCCAGGCTCTGCCCCTTCTGGGGAATACAGGCGGTTTCCATACCATAGGGGCCGGACACTTCCTGCATTTGCCCCAGAACCATTTCCGGGTGGGAGACGAAGTAGGCGTTCATTTTCAGCCCCTTTTCATCGGTGCCCAGATGCACCCAGTCCGGCTCCAGGTCTGTCATACCGCTGCGCTTTTGCAGGAACAGAATGTCGGAAGTGACCGCTGTACCGGCAGCGGCCTTGAAGGTATCGTTTGGCAGCCGTATGGCTCCCAGCAAATCCGCTCTCTGAGCAATGTACTTTCGCACAGAGGGATTTTCCTTGTCCATGGTGCCCTTGCTGGTAATGAAGGCCACCACGCCGCCGGGGCGCACCTTATCCAAGGCACGGGCAAAAAAATAGTCGTGGATAAGGAAATTGTACTTGTCGTACTTCTTGTCCAAAACCTTGAACGTCCCAAAGGGCACGTTGCCAATGGCCACATCAAAGAAACTGTCCGGCAAATCGGTTTTCTCAAGACCTTGTACCGCAATGCTGTTCTTCTGGTACAGCTGCTGGGCAATGCGCCCGGAAATGCTGTCCAATTCCACACCGTACATCTTGGAATTACCCATATTCTCCGGCAGCAGACCCATAAAGTTTCCCACGCCGCAGCTGGGTTCCAGAATATTGCCGGTCTGGAAGCCCAGATTGGACAGCCCCTTGTACATGGCCCGGATCACCACAGGCGGGGTGTAGAACGCTGTCAAGGTAGATTCCCTGGCGGCGGCGTATTCGTCCTCTGACAGCAGGGCTTTCAGCTCGGCGTAATGGGTGTTGCTTTCCTCAAAGAACTGGGGCAGACCGCCCCAGCCGACGTATTGGGAGAGAACGGTCTGTTCGTCAGGGGTTGCCAGCCGGTTTTCGGATTCCAGGGTGTGCAGCAGCCGAATGGCGTTTACGTTGTTGTTAAAACGCTCCAGCGGAGTGCCTACCCCAAGATCATCCGTGGGAATATGGAAGTTTGTGCGGCTGTCCGTGGAAATTTCCAGGTGGAGAACATGGAGGCGACGTTCTACAGGACGGGGAACCGCAGACGGCACTGGGAGCGATTCGATATTCTGCACATCCTCCATAACCTGACGGATAACGGGAGAATTGTCCAGAGCTTCCGGGTCTACCACTTTGCCGTCTGCAATACCAACCGCTTCCAGGTTTTTCTGTATCTGCTGGGGGTCAATGTCATCAAAGGAATCTTCCTCTACGTCCGGTGCGGAATCATTAATTTCCACTGCCTGGGGATGGTAGTCTCGCATTTCTTTGGCAGCTTCTTCCAGCGTATCATAGGGGCCGTCTACATATCTGGCAGTCCCGTCCACCACATTGTAATGGTTATAATAGAAGCCATTCACATGATACTGTATCTGGATTTCTTCGCCATTTTCGGTAAATCTTTGAACAACCTTATCACGGATTCCGTGGAGGGCGACTTTTGCAAGCTGTTCTTCGGAGAAGGCTACCAATTCGTCAAAATCCGGATCAACAAGCTCCTGTTCGGATAGCTCTTTTAGAGAGCCATACTTTCGGGAATCCATGATGATGCCGTCAATGGACCGGTCCAGCCTGAAATCAACCAGGTCAACGCTGACCTGAACGGGAACTTCCTCGTCTGTAATGGTGGTGTAGGCAATATCGACTTTTCGCAGGTCGGAGAAATCCGGCTCGCTGTTATATTCCTCAGCGCAGAATGCCGTTATCAGCGTTTTGGCCTTTTCCAAATCCTCGTTGACTGCCGGATTTGGCTGTGTGGGATCTGGCAGCGGACGGAGGGTATACGCCCTTCCAAACACGGAGAATGTGCCTGTTCGGTAGGCTTCCATAGCCTCCATGCCTCGCTTCCGGGTTTCAAAGGAACGGTCATTGGGCTGTGTTGCATCCATGAGGGGCTTCATCATGGTGTTATAGATAGTATTGACCTGCTCTGGCTCAGAAAGCTGTTCCTGGATCTCCGTAACACCGTTCCAGTAGTCCAGGTCACTCCTGGGGGTGGGCCGCTGAAAACCGTCCGGGGTATTGGAAAAGAACAACATGATCCGTCTGGCAAGTTGGTTGATCTCATAGTCAGCCATTTTATCCGCATCACTGGGATACAGATAGGTGCCGGAGGAAATCATGTTGGACACCCATTTGGTAACGGCAGGCCATTTCATGTTCAGCTGGGCATACGGAGCAGTTAAATCTCCATGGCTAAAGGAAAATCCGGCAGAGGTATAGGTTTTGTTGTCATTTCCGCCGTGGTAGCCGCTGTATTCCCCGTGCTGCCGTTTCAAAAATTGTTCTCGCGCTTTCGTGTCCGTGTTTTGGCTGAAAAAGGAGAATACATCCAGCCGGGACCGGAATTCACGCTCATGCCCACGCAGTGCCTGGTTGATCTCATCATCGGAAATGAAATACCGCCGCAGAGGGTTAAATCTTTCCGCGGCGGTGAATGTCAGAGGTATTCGCTGCAAATCTTCCAGCTTTTGCAGCAGTTCGGCAGGGTTATACAGGCGGCTTACCATAAGGCTGCGATCATTGGCATGGGCAGCCGCAAACACGGCCCATTCCTCTGCAAGCCGCGTTAATGTATCCGGGGATTCCAGAAGCCGCTGCATCTGGGCCTCGATTTCGGGGAAGCCCTTATTGGAGGAATCGATTTCCGTTGTGAGGGGAAGATACCCGGCCTCCTTTGCCTTGGCAGAGCATTCCCGCACTGCCAAGGCAAGGGATCTGGCAAGTCTGCGCCGCTCAAAGTCCGGGACCTGTTCCAGCTCCTCCTTGGGCATATACCGCCCCATATCCAGCAGCTCCCGGATACGCTTCGCCGCCTGCTCCCAGGCAACAATGGTGGTATGCAGCTTCTGGACGGTGCGCCCAGGGGAAATGCGAATGCCCTCCGGGTCATACCAGACGGCGTATTCCTGGCCCTGGATGATCAGCCCCGCACCGTTGGTGCCATAGCTTTCTTGCAGGAAAGCGGCGTTGTCCGGCTTGTCCTTCATAAAGTAGGCACAGATGATTTTCCGGCTGTCCCGGTCATTGAAACCCATGCACAGGGCCTCGTCAATGATCTGCTGGGGAAGCTGCAATTGCGGGAAAAAGGTCTGCTGTGCTTCCTCCGATACAGAAAAGCCGCCATCCAGGAAGGAAATCTGTTCCTCCACACTGGGCAGCGGCGATTCTTCAATTACGTGTAGATCAGGTCCTGGAAAATCTGTTCCTCCACGGCCTGTCGGATGTTGTTCATCCGCTGCACCCATAGCATCTGCTCCTGGGCTTTCAGCGCCTCCGTCACGCCCTGCTCCTGGGCCATCTGCGTTGTCAGCTGTTCCAGCATCCGGTTGGCCTCCCGGTCTACCTCCTCCAGATGGGCGTTCAGGGTGCCTTTCATCAGCATTCCGGTGTACAGCCCCTCCCGGTGCTTGCGCAGATAGCTGTGGCGAAGCATCCCGTACTTGCCCACCTTGGGACTCTCGGGGGGAATCAGGTTGGGTAGACGGTAGTCCCCCTGCATTGTGTAAGTCAGTTCCATTATTCTGGCTCCTTTCCAGTTCGTTTTTTCTGGCTTCATTGTACACAGTGTCTCCGAAAGAATCAAATGTACGAGGCTGCTGCCGTTCCAAAGATTTTACAGCGACACCAATTTCCCGAAGGATGGATTCGGACAGAGTGCTGACAGCCGAACCCAACAGGGAGGCGGTGATCTCGGTATTGAAATCCTGGATGCGTCCAAAAACATCATTGTCCAACTCAGGTGCGTAACCACAGCGGTGGAGAACCATGTAGCGGACACTTTCACTGACTGCCTCTTTGAACCATCTGGCGATGCTGCCATCGTCCAGCTCCTCTAGGAAGCTGTCCCGTTTGTTGTTCAGCAGGTCGGGAAGGTAATCTCCGGCGGCTTCCTCCGCAAGCTGCTGGGAAAGCGCCTCTACGACCTCACCCCAATCATTATTGGAATCCAGCAGGAACTTATCCCGTAAGGTACGGATGACCTCATTTTCGTACTCCGGTTTCATCTGCCAAAGGGGAATTTCTCGATTCTCTCGGCTGTTGGTATCCGAAACATCAAACACATAGCGAATACGGTAGGGAAGATTAGGGCCCCGCAGCAGGGCAATACCAGTGGCTCCCCGGTTTACCCAGCGACCCAGCCGGTTCCACACACCGATTTCCGCACAGGCGGTGGCATCCGGGCGCTGTGCGTGGATAAGCACCTGCTCTTGAAAACCGTACTTGTAATTTCGGGCTGCGGTTTGAAGAAATGCTGTGTATTGTCCGGGGCTGCTTACAATCTCCTGTGTTTTGGAGGAGAGCAGCTGAGAAAGAAATTCATCTTTTCTGGGCATGGCATCTCCTTACCGCACGGTTACGGAGACTTCCACCGTAATTCCGCTGTCTTGGATAGAGGCATACAAAAGCCCCGTTCTGGCATTGGATACTTTCGTCACCATCTGATTGAGCCGGCATACCGTACCGTTGATTTCCTCTTGACTGTCGGCATAGTAGTAGCCCCGTTCGTCGCTGCAAATGGGGTGGCCCTCCTGCCGCAGACTGTTAATTTTCCTGCGCAGGCCCCGTCCGTCAATGGAAAAGAGCCGCTGCAGCTCACGGCTGTAAACGGCCCTTTCTCCACCGGTATGGTGCTTTTTGAGATACTGGCAGATTGCTGTTTTCTTATCCATTGTTTCACATCCTTACTTTTTCAACAGATTATGTCCGGTTTATGTGTCCTGGGCTTCGATACCGGAAAACTCCATCCTTGTGGACTCCCAGTGAATTGCACCGGTGAACAGGGTTTTCATAGCTGCGTCTTCTGCCTTTTCAGGGGAATCCGCTTCTACAGTGACATGTCCCTGGCTGATAGCCTGGACGGTAACTTCATACATCATCTTGCATCCCTCTCTCTGTGATTTTTGATAGGTACACCCTTGGCATCGTAATTCTTGGGGTCGGCGGCGGGCGTGTCCCAGCCGAACATGGAGCCTGCCACCATAGCGGCTTCCTGCGCTCTGGTGATACCGGCAGCTTCGTTGAGAGCGGCGGCAGCCTCTTTTGGGGAAACACCATCCTGCGGGTACTGCCCTGTGGGGGTATAACCGTTTTCGCCCCTGGTAATGGAGATAATCTCACCGGTGCTTTCCAGAGTACTGACACACTTCTCCGGGAGCGACTGACGCAGGGGGATGAGCTGGACACCGTTGCGCTGCGCCAACTCCGCAAACTCGCAGATGTGGTAGAGATTGTTTCCAACCTCCAGATGGGTTTCATCTACAAACCGGCAGGGCTTATCCTGCGTTTCTCCAGAGGGGGAGGTCATGCGGATGCTGTCACCGTCCGCAATGCGGAACTTCTCCTTGTAGTTGGGGGTAATAAACCGAATGCCGTACTCGGCATTTCGCATATTCCGGTCCAGGTAATCTCGTTTATAGCAATAGGCATAGAAGTTATAGTCGCCGGGACTGGGATTCAGCCGCAGCAGATAGGCATAGTCCTGGGTATTCACCCGAAAGCCAAATTCATCTCGCCCAAACTTCGGCGTGGTGGACTGGCGGCAGGCGTTGGACAGGCTGCTCCGGTCTGCCAGGATACCACTGTACTGGGAATCTTCCCGCAGGGCGTTTATCACCCTATCAAGCTCTGCCTGAAATTCCGGCGTTTTCAGATAGGCCATGCTGTCAAACCAGCTGGAATAGAACTCCTTCCCGGTGGTGCCAAAGTCCCCACGCAGATACCCGATACATCCCGTCTGGGCATCCAGCTGGTGACTCTGACGGTAGGTGTATTTCTGTTCGGGCTGGGTCAATTCTCGCAGTTCCATTAACGTTCACGCTCCTTTCGTTTTTCTGCTTGTTTCGCTTTGGCGGCTTCTCTGTCCTTCCAGTAGTCCGGGTGGTATTCCTGCAAGCTGCGGTTGATGACCCTTTCATACTCTCCCTGCTTAAAATAGTCATTTACAGGAGCTGTATAGAGACCCTTGTCCAACAGCTCCCGAATGGCAACCGGAGCATCGCAGTCCTCCTCGAAGCAGTAGTAGCTGCCATCCCGGAAGCAATGCTTTCTTGCCGCCGGAGACAATACCGCTTTCGCAACGCTTCTGTGAACCATGATGCCGCCATGGCTGGCGGTGGATACAGAAAAGACACCAGAGCATAATTTCTCTTGATGCTGGACTTCTCCCCACGGAGAATATTCGGGTGGAAACATTAGCGCTCACGCTCCTTTCGCTTTTCAGAATGTTCCCGCTGATACTGTTCCAGTCCCAGCTTTGCCCACTGAGGGAGCTGTTCAGGCTCCAGTGTCCCGAGAATGTCCCGCCGTTCAAACCGGGAGCTGTCACCGGAATACAGATCTACACAGAAACAGGCAGAACCCCGACTGTGGGGACTGGCTCCAAAACCGCCGATGCAGAGCTTCAGCTGACGGGTTGCCAACTGATACTCCTTCCGCAGCACACCCGGACGGATCACTACGACTTTTCCATTCAGGTCATCGTCATAGGTAACGGGGGTACAATCCTTGCTCGTCAGGGGTGTCACATCGATGCCCTGAAATTTGGGTTTCAATACCTCCGCACGGGTTTTCTCCGCCTGTTCCGACAGCCTATCCGCAAAGAGCTTGACGATCTCACAATAATCGTCACTGACCATGACCTCATTGTAGAGGGCCGCAATTTCGTTCTGTTGGCAGTAGGCGCACATATACCGTTCTTCCGGTACGGCATTCAGGTCCTCCCCGAGGACGATTTCCCGGTCCCCAATGCGGAACGCCTGGATGATCTCATAGCTGCCGGCCTTTCTTTTTTCATCTTCCATTTTCTTCCTCCATTCTTTCACAAATCACCAAGAACCGCTGCCTGCCGCCGCTGGCGTAAGGGTGGCAGGTCAGCAGGGTTATCAAATCCCGCCCAGGCTGGATTTTGATGGCATCAATATCATTGGGCTGGATGATTCTGGTTTCCACAACCTTGTAGTGCAGGGTGCCCCAAAGGTTTGTAATGTCCACAGAATCCCCAACCTGCAATTCCGGCACATAGCGGAAGTAGGGCGCACCATTGTAGCCCCGGTGACCGGCAATGACGGCATTGGTGTTCTCCCCACCAATGGGAATACTGGTCTGTCCCAGTTGGGCGGCCCCGTCTGCCATGTGCTTGTCGGTGGCACCCAGGTACAGAGGCATTTCCATTTCCAGCTTTGGAATGGACAGCACCCCAAACACATCCCCAGTCTGTCCGCTGACGCTGAACAGCACTCCGGGCTGCTCGGTGGCTGCAAGACTGCTGAGCTTCGACTGGTCATCTTCATACAGCTCTCGGTTGTAGGCTTCCAGCATTTCCAGCAGCTCCGGGTAGGGCGTGGGCGGCTCTGTTTCCTGGGCGGCCTGCGTAGCTTCGGTGCTGTCAGTGCCTGACTCGGTGCCATAGAAAGACTCTACAGAGCTTTCCATTCGCTTGCTGGTGTAGTAATTGTTGATCGCCGGATACAGAAGAATCCCCATGCCCACCAGGTAAATCCACAGGAACAACAGAGTAATGAGAACGCCTTTACGCCGCATTGCTTTCTCCTTTCTGCGTGAGCCAGACAATAAACAGAATCAGGCAAATCATAGCCACAATGCCAATGGCTAAATACACGCCCTTCTCGTACTCCTGCTCCCAAGTAGAATCGACGCTTTCCTCTGTTTCAGCCAGTTCTATGGCGGGATTTTCCGTGTTCTCCGGGGTGTAGGGAATCCGGTGGCCACGAACCAAAAGCCTATGGGTGTTGACCCCAAAAGGGGTGCAGGTCACAAGGGTACACAAGTCCTTGTTTTCCTCCAGCCCCAGATAGGTGGTGTCATGGGGCAGAACGGTGTTGATCTGGTCAACCTCATAGGCCAGGACTTCATTCAGTACTTCCAGGTAGAAAGTGTCCCCAATTTCCAGCTTGTCCAGGTCGGAAAACATCTTCTGGCTGGCAAGTCCGGAGTGGCCGGTGAGGATGGTGTGGGTGCTGCTGCCACCAACGGGCAGAGAGCTTCCAATCAGGTGGCCCACACCACGCTCTAAGGTTTCCTCCTCCGTTCCATGGTAGATGGGCAAAGATACCCCCAGCTTGGGGATATGGACATAGCCCATGGTTCCGGTGCCGGTAAGGTCTAAGAGCTGGGCATAGTCCGCTACAGCGGAAGTCACGGAATCCTTGGAATAGCTGCCATGCCGGACGATGCTGCTCCACAATTCCTCATTGTACGCCTGGGCTGCGGCCCTGGCCTCCGGGACGGCGGTGTCCGGCAGAGCCTGAACCGCCTCTCGGTACTCCGTATGGATCTGGGACTGGTGGGCCGCATTGTAGCGGCTGCTGAAGATGGGATAGACGGTCAGCCCCAGTGCCAGCAGGAAAAACAGCACCGCCAGGGAGATGGTAATGATCGTTCTTCGCTTCTCTCGGATAGGATTTCCTCCTTTCGGACGGCACCCCGGAGTGTCTTTCCGGGGTGCCAGATACTTACCGGCCATTCTTCTTTTTGACAGTCAGAACAATGACACCGGCTGCGGCGGACATCAGAAGAATGCCCACCAGGCTGTACATCCAGGTGCCGTGATCGCCGGTCTTGGGCAGGTCAAAGCCCTTGGTGTTCTTTACGGTCAGGGGGACTTCGGCGTTAGCAGAACCGCTGTCCTCCAGCATGGTGACGTCATTCTTGTCCACACTTGCGGAAGCGGTGGGGTAGTTGTGGGACAGCGCCCGCTGGGGGATATTGGCCAGCTTCAGATCCTCTCCGCCGTCAAAAGCGTAGTGAGGGTCATTCTGGAGAACGCCCAGCACATCCTTGGCGTAGACGTTGCAGGTATTGGAAGTGTTTTCCTTGATGCTAATGGTGACAGTGATTGCGTTTTTCAACAGAGTATATCCGTTAGCCGTCTGGGTTTCCGTGATGGTGTAAGTGTCCTCCTCCAAGCCCTTGACTATGATGTGACCGCAGGACTTGCCCATGGTGACGGGGGTAAAGACGGTGGCATCTGCTTCCTTGTCGGTATGGCCGGTGACATAGTAGACCCCTTCCTCGTCATTGCGCTTGGCAATGATCCAGGTGCCGTCGGTCTTGTTCTGAATCTTGAACTTTACGCTGTCATAGAGCTTGGTTTCGGCGGCGGTTTCCGCATCCACATCGGAGAACAGCTTGGTCAGGTCCAGACCGAAGGAAAATACATGGCAGTCGTCAATGAGGGTGTCGTAGTAATCGCCGGAGGTACGCTTCCAGGTCAGAATGACGGTATTCTCATTGCCCTTTTCACCGTAGACAAAGGTCTTGTCGGCGTTGATGACGGCACTGTAGGTCACACGGGCGGTGTAGTTGGAGTAGCCGGTGTAGAGCTTGCCGTTCTTGTTGGCGGTGACTCCATTGATTTCCTCCAGACCGGCCTTGGTGATGTCCACGGTCATATGGCGGCCATCTTCACTGTAGGTAACGGTGAACTTGCCGGAATCCTTGTTCCAAGAGGCTGCCTTGTCGGTACAGGCGGCATCGGTGAAGAACTCCACCGTCACGCCTGCGTCCTTGTCATAGGTTAGGCCCTCGCAGAGGGTATCATAGAAATTGTAAGTGGCCAGGGCCGTTGCCTGGGATGTGATGGTGGGCAGAGTGGAAACGATCTGGTATTCCATGGTGTCGCCAGCGGAGCCGGTAGCGGTGTGGGCAAAGCCGTCGGTGATGGAAGCGGAACCCTCTTTCTTGCCGGTGTCGGCCTTGGCCTCCCGGACGGTTTTTTCCAGGGTGGGGATGCCGGTTTCCTGCTTGGGATAGACGACTACGTTGTAGTTCCATGCGGCACCGCCGTTCTGGGAAGCGGAGTTGTCATTGCCGGTGACGGTGGTCATGGGCAGGGAGACGAAGAACGGGTTGGTGGTGGAAGTGACCATTTCGGGGACCTTGGTTTCCACCAGCAGATACAGACCGACGCTCAGATCCTTGGCAGAGGTCTTGCCGACTTCGCTGGTGGGAGCCATAGCCGTGCCGCCGTTACGGATAAAAGTTTCCAGAGCGTTCTTCACCGTGGTGGAATTGGCTTCCAGACTCTGGGCCAGGGCCTTGTTCAGCGTATCAGAGGTGTAGAAGTAGCGGTTTTCATCCAGGCTGTCCGCCTCGGCGCACCGGTTCGCACCGTTTTCCAGACCGATGGCTTTCAGCAGGTTGGCGGCAGCGGTCTTGTGAAAGCCGTAGAGGACTTGGGTCGTACCCTGGTTCTCAAAAGTCACAATGTCCGCGGCTTTCAGATAGGTGAACTCCACACCGGCAATGGCATAGCCTTTGCTGGTCTGCCCGTTTCCCAGGGTGTTGCCGTTCTGGCCGTCGGTATCGCCTTTCCGATTGGTGTTCACTAGGGCGTTTTCCACATAGCTTTCCTGCCAGCCGGTGGAGGGAAAAGCGTCTTCATCCCACACGCCGTCCTTCTTGGCGTTGGTGTAATCGAATTTCCAGACGGTCAGGCTGCAAGCGGCATCCTGGTCGATGGTTTTGGCTTCGTCCGCAAAGACAGCGGGGACGCTGGACAGAAGCAGAACGAGGGTCATAAAGGCGCAAACAATTTTCTTCATGGTTTTCATAGTAAAGTCCTTTCTGAATATAAGATTTTTAGATTTGAGGGTGAAAAAATCCGGGGTGTTTCCCCGATTGGTGGATTACTGCTCCTTCTTACGGAGCAGCCAAAGATTTGCGGCGCACAGCGTTAGGCAAAGAACGGTAGCGGCGGGAATGTGGACAAAGCCGATGGAGCCGGTCTTAGGCATGGTAAAGGCTTCGCCATTGACTACCCGCAGTTCCATTTCGATATTGTCTGCGGGCAGGGTCCCGACAAAAGCATAGTCTTTCAGCAGCGTATAGCCCTCCGGTGCTTTCGTTTCCGTAATCCGGTATTGCAGGGTGGTGGGCAGGGCCTCCCATGTCAGCAGACCATCCTCACCGGAAGTCTTACTGGCGGCTGCAAGGTTTTCTTCCGAAGGCTTCCCCAGAACACAGACACCGTTAGAGCCTGGAATAACCGGATACCAGAGATTGCCGTCCTCGCTGCCTTCCAGCAGGAAGGTGGCTCCCGCCAAAGGTTCATCCTTGGTGTCCACCTTTCGGATGGTGATTGTCCCGGTACGCAGTTTGTTGAGGAACGATACCTTTGCCGTTTTGCCTGCGGTGACAGTAACGGTTTTCGGGGCTTCTCCGGAATAGAGGCTGTCAGCGGGCAGCACTTCCTCCACGGTGTAGTCTCCGGGGGTGAGATTGCCGGTGATAATTTTTCCGTCCCTATCCGTGGCAAAGGGAGAACCGGAAACCTCTTTCCCGTCCGCATCCGTGATTTTGAACTTCCAGCCCTCCAACGTACCTTCCGGCTTTACGGTTTTCTGGATGGAAATTCTGCCGCTGTAGTTGTTGATAAACTCCAGGGTGGTTTTCTCATGGGCACGGATCACCAGCTTCTTCACGGAATCATCCATCTTCCAGTAATCGTCCCGGACCTCCTCGCTGCCGGTTTCCTTGACCCAGTAGGTGCCGGGTTCCAGATAGATACCTACGGTGCCGTCCTGGCCGGTAATGAGGGTACGGAGTTCCTGGGTACAGGCTTCATCCGCATAGACAGTAATATGCCAGCCGGAAATCTCGTCGCCCGTGTTGGTGGATTTCGTGAAGTGGCCCAGACCCTGCTCTTTGTTCAGCCACCGGTCAACGGCAGTTTTTCCGTACTCCACAGCAACGGTGTGGAAGCCCAGCTCCACAGACCAATAGGGGTCCTCGGTGGGAGATTCCATAACGAGATACTTTCCGGGGATCAGGTTTGGAATGTGGATGCGCCCTGTCGTGTCTGTGGTGAGGGGAGAGCCGGGAATTTCCGCACCGTCCTTTTTGACGATGAACTTCCAACCGTCCAGGTGGTTGCCGGTGTTGGTGGACTTTTGGATTTCCAGTGCGCCGTACTGTGTGTTGGCGAAGCTCACAGAAGCCGTCTGACCGGCTACTATGGTCACGGTTTTCACGCTGGTATCGCAGACCCAATAGGGATCACCGGAAACCAACTCCTTGGCGTACAGAGTTCCGGGCTGCGAGCCGGATACGGTCACGGTGCCATCGCTGCCGGTTGTAAAGGGAGAACCGGAGATGGGATTGGTGCAGGCGGAATCCGTGTACAGGCCGATTTTCCACCCGCCCAAGTTCTGGCCGGTGTTTGTGGTTTTCGTGATCTTCACGGAGCCGGAGGACAGCTTGTTATAGAAGCTGACGCTGGTGGTAGTGCCGTTGGAGATGCTGACCATCTTTGGATTCTCTCCGGAACAGGTGTAGCGGGAGGAAATGGCACTGTTGGTATGCCCCAGCTCCTTGACGTAATAAGTTCCAGCGTTCAGCCCGGTGATACTGATTTTTCCGTTGCTGTTCGTTGTATGGGGGCCAGATACCAAGGTGGTGCAGGCGGCGTTGGAATACACGCCGAAACGCCAACCGGACAAATTCTGACCGTCCTCTGTGGTTTTTACCAAGGAAATGGCACCAGGGTCCGGGGCGTTGATCTTGAAATAGGCTCGCAGTGTATCCACCTGGGGAGTATACAGCTTGACACAGGTCTGGTAAGTGCTGCTGGCACTGTAGTAAATGGATACGGTGGAGTTTTCCGCAGAGGGCAGACTCCTGGTAGCACTGAATAGAGCTGTGGGAGAAATAGAGCCTGTTTTTGTAATGGTCAAGGTATTCCCAGACTTGGAAAACGAAGCACCGTTCCCATTGGTGAAGGAGAAGTTTCCTAGTACACCGTTGGAATCCGTAACGCTTACCTGGTTCCCGCTCATGGTGATGGTGGGCGCGGAGCCGGAGGAGCGGCTGGTGAAGCTGGGGATTTTCATGGCGTTCTGGACACTGGAAACAATGCTGTTGTACTTCTCCGCAAAGCCGGAAACGCTGGCGACACCCGCATTGTAGAATACATCCCCGCTGGTATAACCGTTGGAGCCACGGCGGTTGAAGGTATCCGCATCCCGCAATCCTGTCACAATCTCGTAGATCAGGAACTGGGTGGCGATCCGGGTGGACACATTGGGGTTGTTGGCCATGGCCGTGGTTTTGACGCTGTAATTGCTGTCCCACAGCTGCCGGGAGTATAGCAGGGTCAGGGCGATGGCCTGGCGGTAGGAATAGGGCATGGCATACCAGACATTACTGCCACGGGTGCTGCCACTGCCGGATACCCCCAGGTCCTCGTCCATGTAGTTGCCCGAAGTGCTGGCTGCGTAATTCTTGCAGGGTTCGATGCAGTACAGCGGGTCGTCCTCATAGGGAACATTGTTGTACCGTGCAAAGTGCCAGCCCAGATTTTTGATATAGGCTGTTTTTGCGGCATCGCTTCCGTTGGGGTTGTAGGTCACAGACACCTGGCTTCTCAGGACCGTGGTGTAATTGGGGCTTGCCTTGTCAAACAGAAGCACGTTGGTGACTGTGGAGGCGTAGGCAGCAAGCCGGTCATCCTCAACGGCATCTTCCGGGGCATTTTCTACCGGGTCAGCTTCCGGTTCCGTGACTCCCGTTTCCGATTCCGTGGTTTCCGTTGCCTCTGGCGGTTCAGTAGTTTCTGACGGCGGTTCGGTGGATTCTGAGGGAACTGCCGTTTCCGGTGGAGCCGTCGTTTCTTCCACTGCTTCCGTTGCGGCTTCGGATGCTTCCACTTCCCCGGTGGGCATTGCTTCATCCGCAAAGGCACAGGGCACCAGCCCTGCCAGCAGCACGGCCACCAGAAACAGGCAGAACCCTCGTTTCATAATTTTTCGCATGGCATTTTCCTTTCACAAAAGAATCACCCGCCGATTTTGGCAGGTGTCTACGTTTCCTTCAGCTGGTACAGCTGGTAATACAATATAAGGGGGAGTGTGAGGGGGAGGGGAACGACACCCTGGAGCCATTATCGGTCACGCTCCTTTTGTCGGAGCTGATACCGGTGGTAATACTCCAGGGCTTTGATGACGTAGTCCTCCGTCTGCTTGGCGGTGAAGTTTTTTGGAATGAAAGGTTTCAGCCGTTCCGATTGGAAGCTGATTTTCTCCTTTTGGTTGGGCTTTTGCTCACACATGATGGAGAGAATCACGTCGGCGTTGAGTCTGCCGTTCTGGGAAAATTCTTTCATCTTCAAGGCCTGCGCCAAGGATGGGGTGGACTGCTCGGAATTGATGGAATCCAGCAGACTGTTTTGTTCCTCCTCAGTCAGGTAGGAAAGCTCCACGGCGGGCCGGAAAGCGATTTTTCCGGTATCCACCAGGTCAAGCAGAGGCGGGATGAGGTTGGTAAGGCGAATGTAGCGGGATACTTGCCTTGCACTTTCTTTTGTAGAATCGGCAATAATATCTCTCGATTTGGTTCCGTCTAACTTGTGGCCCACTGGTCCACAAGTTAAATCCGTCCGTTGCCCCTGCCTGTTCATCGCTTCCAGCCGCATTTTGTAGGAAAACGCCTTTTCGCTGGGCAGGATGGTAGTGCGTTGGAGATTCGATTCCACCATGAGGATAATGGCCTCATCTCTGGAAAGCTCCTTGATTTCCGCTTTCACGGTGGCCAGGCCCGCCAGTTCACAGGCTTTTGTCCTGCGGTGGCCGGAGACGATTTCGTACCGCCCATCCGGCTTCTGCCGCAGTGTCACGGGAGTGATGATTCCCCGCTCCTTGATGCTCTCCACCAGCTGATCCATGTCCTCGTCTAAGCGGACGTGAAAGGGGTGGTTCGGAAATTCGTCAATTTCCGAAAGGGGAATTTCATGGATTTTAGGGAGCTTGGATTCCGCCCGCTCCCGATCATCCATGAACAGTTCATCTAGCCCCGTCAGACCGAGATCGATTTGTTTCTTTGCCAAGTTCGGCTACCTCCTTTGTCAAGCTTGTGTAGGCCTGGGCCACCCGGCTTTTGGAATCAAAGGCGAAAATACTTTTGCCCTCGCCGGAGGCCTCGGCGGCTCGGACAGAGCGGGGAATTTCCGTGTCAAATACCCGGACACTGCCGCCCAATGTGGAGCGCAGGGCGGCGATAATGCTTTTGGCATTGTTGGTGCGGCCATCCACCATGGTCATAAGGATTCCGTCGATTTTCAGCTTGGGATTGATCTGCCGCCGCACTCTGCTGATGGTGCGGATGAGCAGATTCAGACCCTTTGTGGAAAGAAAGTCCGGTGCAGACGGGATGATCACGCTGTCGGCGGCAACCAAAGCATTGATGGACATCAGCCCCAAAGACGGCATACAGTCAATGGGAATGTAGTCGTAGTTCTCTTTCACCCGGCTTAGAACGGATTTCAGCACCTGTTCCCGGGACATGGCATTGAACAGGCTCATTTCCACGCCGGACAGTTCAATGTTCGCAGGAAGCAGATCGACCCCCTCGCCGCTGTGGATGATGCCTTCTTCCCAGGGAACGGGTTCATCCCGGATTTCGGCCTGCATGGCAGTAGCCAGCGTGGTGTCCAGATCATCGTCAGCGTTCCGTATTCCTAAGCTGATGGTCAAACTGTGCTGGGGGTCATCGTCTACCAGCAGCACCCGGTTTCCGGCCTGAGCAAGGCCGACACCGAGATTGACGGTGGAAGTGGTTTTTCCAACACCTCCTTTCTGATTGACAATGGCAATGGTTTTGCAGTGATTCATTTTATACCTCCTAAGTTTTTTATTATTGCTCCACCAAAACACAGAATTATTTTCTGTGCTTTGGTCGGCGAGTTTCATTCGGCCTCGCCCCCTAAACGCGCAAAGGGAAATCATCTGACGCTCGACTGCGAATCGAGTCCATGGGCCTTTCACCCCTGCCGGGTCCTCCGCCAGCTCCGTAGAGAAGTATCATTGTCCTGTCTGGCCCTTCGTCGCCTTGTCGGTGGCAACCCGACATTGGAGGCAGCATTTCTCGCTCAGCACCTTTGCTTCAGCCCTCACGGGCTTCCTCGCTTCGTACCCCTTACGGGGCAGGCGGTCACGGCGTACTGTCCTCCCGGCTCTGGTCCAGAAGAATGTATCAGATGAATGATTATGAAGTTTTCAAGGTCCACTCGAAAGGGCTTCAAAAAACTCCTTTCACTTATCGCGGAAAAAACGGCGTTTTGTGAGGGTGTTTTGAGAAAAATTTTTGAAAAAATTTTTTGGCCTATGATTTCAAAGCAATCTCGACAAATAAGAAATCCCCGCATTCCCAATTTTTGGAAATGCGGGGAGAAGAAAATGTATTGATTTATCACCATTTCTACTATACAATAGGCTAAAAAGGAAATTGCTCGGTGCTTTTGAGAGAACAAGAATGGGGGTGGGCTATGACACCACTGGATTTTATTAAAAGTCAGGCTTCTTATGCCAGCGGCTATGAGAATATTCCTATTGAAGCACAAGCTCGCGCAAAGAAACTATGCTGGGAGTATAACCGGACTCCCCCGGATGAAAAGGAAAGGCGGAGTGCCATCTTACAGGACCTGCTGGGAACTTATTCGGCTATGGTCAGTATTGAACCGGATTTCCATTGTGACTACGGCTTCAATATCCATTTCCACGGATTTGCGGTTCTGAACTACAACTGTGTCATCCTGGACACTTCGCCGGTAAATATCGGGGAAGGCGTATTCATTGCTCCGGGCGTGTGTATTGCTTGTTCGGGCCATGCGATTGACCAGGAGCAGCGCAGCCATGGAATTGGAACTTCAGCGCCGATTACCATTGAAGAAAATGTTTGGATAGGAGCAAACGCAACGGTGTGTGCTGGAGTGACCATTGGTGCGGGATCTGTAATTGGTGCGGGGAGTGTTGTTACCCATGATGTTCCTGCAGGTGTGGTTGCGACAGGTATACCATGCAGAGTAGTACGCACCATAACGGAAAATGACAGAATTAAGCCTGATAAGATTCTGTTTTGAAAAAAGTTCATAAGTCAATATAGGGTGGCAAAAGTGATAGTATTACGCAAGTAGCCGAATCACAACGCCGTACCAACAAATACGAATCGGAAAACCAACCAAACGTCGGTTTTTCGGGGGCCTGCTAACAGCTTGCTAACAGAGTACCCAGTACAGCATCGTATACACCATCACATAGGCAAACAATTGCGGTTATAAAAACGGCATATCAGGTCAAAAAACAGTATGATTTCTGAACAAATCGTGTGCGTGGCCAATACTCCGTGCCTACTCCTAAGGTTGCGTTACAACGGCCACCTCAAAAAAAACTAAATAAGGGATTGCAGTTCGACTTTGATCGGGCTATAATCATATATCAGACACGTCCA
>QWCE01002248.1_pt1 | contig 27169 bp, 14 predicted proteins | sample 1972531 | NCBI WGS metagenome assembly QWCE01 (sample SAMN09866716, study PRJNA288562) | Human gut metagenome isolate term4_stool, whole genome shotgun sequencing... | reverse complement strand
CCTGTAGCAAGGTTTCTACCATAACATTTTTCACAAACACCATGTTTTGATTTACATTCTAGGACTGAACGAAGTTTAACTTCTTTAATTCCATTTGCTACAATATTGTCGGCCTTATCTTCATCAATAATTTGATTTTTACCAACTATAAGTTCCCCATCATTATCATAAATATCTTCAAATGATGTACGTCCTACAATTCTTGTAAATAAATTTTCGATTAATTCATTGCCATCTTTAAATTCACGAGCAACTACAAATCCATCTGTACCACAATCATCTTCAGTTACGATAACATCTTGAGAAATATCTACCATTCTTCTTGTCAAATATCCTGAATCGGCAGTTCTTAAAGCTGTATCTGTAAGTCCTTTACGAGAACCGTGTGTTGAAATAAAGTATTCTTGTACTGAAAGTCCTTCACGGAAGTTAGCCTTTATAGGAATTTCTATAATTTTTCCATCAGCTCTTGACATAAGTCCACGCATTCCGCCTAATTGCCTAATTTGGTTTGTAGAACCACGGGCTCCAGAATCTGCAAATATTTTAATATTATTGTCAGATTTTAATTCGTCAAGTAGAGCTGCTGTTACTTCATCAGTTGCCTCTCTCCAAATATCTATAACTTTTTCGTATCTTTCATTATCAGTTATAAATCCACGTCTATAAAGTTTTTCATACTTATCAACTTCGCTATCAGCCTTTGACACTATATCCCATTTTTGATGTGGAATTGTAACGTCTGACATAGAAACTGTTAGTCCTGAAAGAGTTGAGAACTTATAGCCTGTTGATTTTATATAATCTAGAACTGAAGCTGTTTTAATATTTCCATGTTTTCTAAAGCAACGATCAACAATTTCTTTTAATACACCAGATGATGTAACTTGATCAACTTCTAGAGAATATGGATCTTCTTTTCTATTTACATATCCTAAATCTTGTGGAATTCCTTCGTTGTAGATAAATCTACCAACTGAAGAATTTACAATTTTTCCAGGATCTTTTTCATCTTTTTTAATTCTTACTCCAACTTTTGTTTGAAGGGTAACATCATGATTTAAAAGAGCTTTTTTCATTTCTGAAATATTTTCGAAAATCATTCCTTCGCCCTTTGCACCTTCTTTAATAGTTGTTAAGTAATATGCACCAAGAACCATATCTTGGGATGGAGTCGTAATTGCCTTACCATCTTTTAAACCAAGAATATTATTTGTTGACATCATCAAAAGTCTTGCTTCAATTTGTGCTTCATTTGATAAAGGCAAATGTATTGCCATTTGGTCCCCGTCAAAGTCAGCGTTAAAAGCAGGACAAGCAAGTGGATGAAGTTTCATCGCCTTTCCTTCAACCAAAACCGGTTCAAAAGCTTGGATACCAAGTCTGTGAAGTGTAGGAGCACGGTTTAATAAAACTGGATGGTCTTTTATTACATCTTCAAGTATTTCATATACTCTTGGATCTTTTTTCTCAACCATTTTCTTTGCAGATTTTAAATTATGAGCAAGATCTTTTTCTACAACCTTATTCATAATAAAAGGTTTAAATAATTCTAGAGCCATCTCTTGTGGCAAACCACATTGGTTAAATTTAAGATTTGGACCTACAACTATTACAGAACGTCCTGAATAATCTACCCTTTTTCCAAGTAAGTTTTGTCTAAATCTACCACTTTTACCCTTTAATAAATCTGATAGAGATTTCATATTTCTATTTGATGCCCCTGTTACAGCACGACCACGTCTACCATTATCTATAAGAGCATCTACAGCTTCTTGGAGCATTCTTTTTTCATTTCTTACAATGATTTCTGGAGCTCCAATATCAAGAAGTCTTTTTAATCTGTTATTTCTATTTATAACTCTTCTATACAAATCATTTAAATCACTAGTTGCAAATCTTCCACCTTCAAGTTGAACCATCGGTCTAAGTTCTGGTGGCATAACTGGAAGAACATCAAGTATCATCCATTCTGGTTTATTGCCACTTGTTAAAAATGCGTCGACAACTTCAAGTCTTCTTGAAATTCTTACTTTCTTTTGTCCTTTTGCATCTTCAAGTTCTTTCATTAAAGATTCATATTCTTTTTTAAGATCCATGTTAGCAAGAAGTTTTTTAACAGCTTCTGCTCCCATTTCAGCTTGAAATTCTGTATCATCTGGATAATTATCTAGAGCCTCTGAATATTCGCTTTCAGATAATTCTTGTTTTTCGTAATATTCAGTTTCTCCTGGATTTATTACTACATAGGATGCGAAGTATAATATTTTTTCCAAAACTCTTGGACTCATATCTAATAGTAAACCCATTTTTGAAGGGATTCCTTTGAAATACCATATATGACTTACAGGAGCTGCAAGTTCAATATGTCCCATTCTTTCACGTCTTACTTTAGATTTTGTTACTTCAACACCACATTTTTCGCAAACAACACCCTTATACCTAATTCTCTTGTATTTACCACAAGAGCATTCATAATCCTTGGTTGGTCCAAAAATTTTCTCACAGAATAAACCATCTTTTTCAGGTTTAAGTGTTCTGTAATTTATAGTTTCTGGTTTTTTTACTTCGCCATGGGACCATGATCTGATTTTTTCAGGAGATGCTATTTTCATTCTCATAGCACCAAATTCTTGTAATTCTGACAAAAAATCCCCCTTAATCTTCTAGCTCTTCTATATCTTCATTAGTAGAATCTGTTACTTCTACTTTTTCCTCTTCTTTTGCTGAAAGATTTGCTCCACTAAGTTTTTTTGATTGACTTCTAATTTTTGATGCATCAATCTTTTCAACTTCTGAGAACTTATCTTGTTCATCTATATTTTCTTTAATTTCAATTACATTTCCATCTTCATCTAAAAGCTCAACGTCTAAGGCTAGAGATTGTAATTCTTTTACCAATACCTTGAAAGATTCAGGTGTGCCTGGTTCAGGTACATTTTCTCCCTTAACAATTGCTTCGTAAGTTTTAACTCTTCCTGTAACATCATCAGATTTTACTGTCAACATTTCTTGAAGAGTATGGCTTGCTCCGTATGCTTCAAGGGCCCAAACTTCCATTTCTCCAAATCTTTGTCCACCAAATTGTGCCTTACCACCTAGAGGTTGTTGAGTTACAAGTGAGTAAGGTCCAATACTTCTAGCATGGATTTTTTCTTCAACCATGTGATGAAGTTTTAGCATATACATTACTCCAACTGTAACTGGATTATCAAATTCTTCTCCAGTTCTACCATCACGAAGTCTGATTTTTCCTGTTTTATTTACATAAGGAGCTGTCTTTTGAGCTTCTTCTAAGGCTTCTTCTATTTCTGTATCCAAAGCACCATCAAATACTGGTGTAGCAATCTTCCATCCCATAGTTCTTGCAGCAAGTCCCATGTGAACTTCCAAAACTTGTCCGATATTCATACGTGAAGGAATACCTAGTGGATTCAAACAAATTTGAATTGGAGTTCCATCTGGTAGGAAAGGCATATCTTCTCTTGGCATAATTCTTGAAACGACACCCTTGTTACCGTGTCTACCACACATTTTATCTCCAACCATAATTTTTCTTTTGGTTGCTACAAATACTCTAATTACTTTGTTTACACCTGGAGATAATTCATCTCCATCTTTTTTATTATATTCTTTTACATCAACAACAATACCACTTTCTCCGTGTGGAACTGTAAGTGATGTGTCACGAACTTCACGAGCTTTTTCTCCAAAGATGGCTCTTAATAATCTTTCTTCTGGAGATAATTCTGTTTCTCCTTTTGGCGAAACTTTTCCTACCAAAATATCTCCACTTTTAACTTCAGCACCGATTCTAATAACACCATTTTCATCAAGATTTTTCTTCATGTCATCGCCAACATTTGGAATATCTTTTGTTATTTCTTCAGCGCCAAGTTTTGTTTCACGAGCTTCGCATTCATGCTCTTCTATGTGAACTGATGTAAGAACATCATCCATTACTAATTGTTCATTTAAAAGCATAGCATCTTCGTAGTTATATCCTTCCCATGTTGTAAAGGCAATGAGAATATTTTTACCAAGGGCAAGCTCTCCTTGTTCTGTTGATGGACCATCTGCGATTATTTCGTTTGCATCAACATGTTCTCCAAGTTTTACAATTGGTCTTTGATTAATTGTTGTTCCTTGGTTTGCACGTCTAAATTTAAGAAGTCTATAATAATCAATTTCTCCATCCGAATCTCTTTTGATTCTGATTTTCTCATCTCCAACATATACAACTTCTCCAGCGTTTTTACTTACTACACAAACACCAGAATCTTTTGCAGCCCTATGTTCAATTCCTGTAGCAACTATTGGTGCTTGGGATTTTAAAAGAGGAACTGCTTGTCTTTGCATGTTGGCACCCATCAAAGCACGAGTTGAATCGTCATTTTCCAAGAAAGGAATCAAACTTGCTCCAACTGATACGATTTGTTGAGGAGAAACGTCCATGTATTCAACTTTTTCTCTTGGATAAATATCATTTTCTCCATTTATACCACGTCCTGAAACACGGTCATTTATAAATCTATTATTTTCATCAAGTGGCTCGTTAGCTTGGGCAATTATGAAATTATCTTCAACATCTGCTGTTAGATAATCTATTTCATCTGTTACGTGTCCATCTTTTCCAACTTTTCTGTAAGGTGTTTCAATAAATCCATATTTATTAATTCTTGCATAAGTTGTAAGAGATGTGATTAGACCGATATTTGGTCCTTCTGGAGTTTCTATTGGACAAATTCTTCCGTAGTGGGAATCGTGAACGTCCCTTACTTCTACTCCTGCCCTATCTCTTGAAAGTCCACCTGGTCCTAAAGCTGATAATCTTCTTTTGTGAGTTAGCTCACTCATTGGATTTGTTTGATCCATAAATTGTGAAAGCTGACTTGAGCCGAAAAATTCTTTTATTACAGCTGTTACTGGTTTTATATTTATAAGTCCTTGAGGAGTTGCAAGGTCAGGATCTTGAGTTGTCATTCTTTCTCTTACAACTCTTTCCATTCTTGCAAGACCAATTCTAAATTGGTTTTGTAATAATTCTCCAACACCTCTAACTCTTCTATTTCCTAAGTGGTCAATATCATCAACATCGCCTATTCCTTCAAAAAGGTTAAATTGATAATTTACTGCAGCAAGAATATCAGATTTTACTATATTTTTTGGACAAAGTTCTTTTTTTCTTCTTTCAATTTCATTTATAATTGATTCTTTATCTTCATTTTCGTCAAGTATTTCTCTCATTACTGGATAATATACTTTTTCTGATAATTCAAGATCTTCAAGATCAAATCCCTCTAATTCTTCAAAAGAATCAAGATAAACAAAGTGGTTTCCACAAATTCTTAATTCTTTGTCCTCACCGTTTTCTTGTTTTACAATTATGTCTACAACATTAATTCCGCTATTTTCTATATTAAGAGCAGTTTGTCTATCTATCATTTCTCCAGCTTTTACAAAAAGCTCGCCTGTTTCATCACTTACTACATCTTTTGCAGAAATTTGATCTATAAGCCTTTCGTGTAAAGCTAGTTTCTTGTTGTATTTGTATCTTCCTACTTTAGCAAGGTCATATCTTCTATCATCGAATAAAAGATTATTTATTAAATTTTGTGCAGATTCTAGACTGGCAGGGTCTCCTGGTTTTAATTTTTTGTAAATTTCTATTAAAGCTTCTTCGCTTGTTTCTGAATTTTCTTTTTCAAGAGTGTTTCTTAAATGTTCAGTATCTCCTAAAGCTTCAATTATTTCTTCATCATTTTCAAAAAGTAAAGCTCTTACAAGAGTTGTAGCTGGAAGTTTTCTTGTACGATCAAGTCTTACATTTACTGTATGAGATGCATCAGTATCAAATTCAATCCATGCTCCTCTGTTAGGTATAACTGTTGAAGAATACATTTTATTTCCTGATTTATCAAGCTCTGATGCATAATAAACTCCAGGACTTCTTACAAGCTGACTTACAATAACTCTTTCAGCACCATTTATTACAAAAGTTGCTGAGTCTGTCATCATTGGGAAATCTCCCATAAATACTTCTTGTTCTTTTACTTCTTCAGTTTCCTTATTAATAAGCCTAGCCTTAACTTTAAGGTCTCTAGAATATGTTGTATCTTTGTATTTTGCTTCTTCTATTGTATATTTTGTTTCATCATCAAAATCATATCCAACAAATTCAAGTATTAAATTGCCATTATAATCTTCGATTGGGGAAATATCTTCCAAGATTTCTCCCAAGCCTTCTTCGACAAACCACCTATAAGAATCCTTTTGAACTTTTAATAGGTTTGGCAAATCAAGAACTTGAGGAAATTTAGAAAAGCTAACACGTTCAGTTTTACCAAATAACTCTTTATGATATTGCACTATAAATTACTCCTTTATCTTGCTTTTAGCCTAAAACTTTGCTTATGACCTTTTATGTAATTTCTAGGCTTAAAATAGAAAACTAAGCCTTTTTTACATAAATAAAAAATCTCGCTAAATTAGAATTCTAGCAATTGTTTATTATATCACTACACGCTAGTAAATGTCAAATAATTTAGGAGATTTTTCAAATTATTTTTTAATCTCTATTTGATTTTCACTTACTATATATTTTTTTGTAAATTTGTCAAATAAATCAGTCTATATAATTTGTTTTTATCTTATGATTTTTTCCTTGTAATTTTTCTTCTGGATAACCAAGTATAAGACCATGAACTGGGTAGAAATTTTCTTCTAAATTTAATTTTTTGATAAATCTTGCATCTTTATCGAATCTTTCAAACATTCCTCTTATATAACAAGAGCCTATTTCAAGATCTGTTGCTTTTAGTGCCATATTTTCTATAATGCAAGCTGTATCTTCAAGTCTTGTTATGTGACCTTCTTTTGCTGAAATTATTATTAAATATGGAGCTGAATAAATCGGATTTGCTTTTGGATCATTTACAATTTCTCTAGCTTCTTCTAATATTTCTTGAATTAAATCCTTATTGCTTATTACAGTTATTGCCATATTTTCGTATAAGCTATTTCCAACTGGGGCTTTTACTCCTGCTTCTACAATTTTTTCTAGATTATTTTTTTCAATTTTTTTATCTATATATTTTCTTGTTGAAACTCTTGTATTTATTACCTTGTCAAAATCCATAAATATCTCCCTTCTTTTCTTTTATTATACTATAAAATTTTTTATCAAAAATCGTTTTTTATAGATAAGTAGATTTTGTATATTTGTGGTATAATTAATTTAAATAGGAGGATTTAATGAAAAAAATTAGTAAGTTTTTTTTAGGACTAGCATCAATTTATTATTTGTTTATTAGCTTGGCACTTTTTTTGGCAAGTTTGTTTTCTTTATTGGTAAATAGGAATTATGTTTTTGCCATTTTTGATTTGTTAGGCTTTTCAAATATTTCGCTTGAAATAATTAAACCTATTTTGTTTGTGATGCTTTTTTTGTTATTTATATTAATCACATCTGTAGATAGGAAGATTTTTAAATCTATAAAATTTGGGGAATATTTTTTATTTAATATTTTTACAGGATTTTTCTTTATTTTTATTTCTATTATCGGCCATGTGTTTTTTAGGGATAAAATTTTTATTGTATCTTATCTTTTTAATATTTTCCTTATTATTGGTTCTATGATTGGTCTTAGGGAAAAAAGCAAAGTTTATGATGATGAAGAAAATTCTAATGAAATAAATCTTGATGATAATAAAACTTTTGAAAAAATAAATGAAGATGAAAAAGAAATTGAAATTTCTGATAAAAATTCCAAAGAAAATAAGATAGAAGAAAATCCTCAAGTTTTTGTTAAAAAAGATGAGGAAAATACAAATCAAAAAGATATTGTAAGTAATAGAAAAGAAGATACAGAAAATAAGTAAGTTGTTTTGAATTTAATATAGGTATAGAAAAGAGAAAAAGTAAGGTTAGCCTTGCTTTTTTTTGAAATTATTATGAAAGGGTTTGTTATGAACGAAAAATATTTAAATCTTCTTAGAGAAAATTATCCTAGTAGAACTCATTTGGTTGATGAATTGATTGGTTTAAACGCAAAATTATATCTTCCAAAGGGAACTGAGTACTTTTTTTCTGATCTTCATGGAGAGGCTAAGGCTTTTATTCATCTTTTAAGGTCGGCTGCTGGAAATATTAGAGATAAGACTAAGCAATATTTTGGCGATACTTTAATAAAAAAAGACCAAGACGATTTGGCAAGTTTGATTTATAATCCGGAAAGAGAACTTGTAAGATTAAAGGAAGAAAATATTGTTGATGATGATTGGTACACAATTAATATTCACAGACTTGTAAATTTGTTTAGGTTTGTTTCTACAAAATATCCAAAAGATACGGTAAAAGAAAAATTTCCTACAAATTACAAGGAAATTATCGATGAACTTTTGTACACAAATGATTCTGAATTTAATAAAAAACTATATTATGAAAAGATAATTGAAAATATTATAAAATATAAGGCTGCTGATGATTTTATTATTGTTTTATCAAGTCTAATCCAAAGAATTTCTGTTGATAGCCTCCATATAGTTGGAGATATTTACGACAGAGGTCCTGAACCTCATATTATTATGGATGAATTAATTTCTTTTCCAAATGTTGATATTCAGTGGGGAAATCACGATCTTGCTTGGATGGGAGCTGTAAGTGGAAATAAGGCTTTGATTGCAGCTTGCCTTTGCAATGCATTTTCCTACAATAATTTTGACTTTATTGAAGAAGGTTATGGAATAAATTTAAGACCACTTTATGAATTTTCGATGAAAACTTATAGGGATGACCCATGTGATAGATTTATGCCGAAAATTTTTGAAGAAAATATTTATGACAAGGTAAATAAAGATGTGGCTGCAAAGATGTATAAGGCTATGAGTGTAATTAGGTTTAAACTTGATAGCTTGCTTATTGAGAGAAATCCAGATTTTAATATGGATGATAGAAATTCATTAAAACATATTAATTTTGATGAAATGACCTATAAGGGAGCAAAACTCCTTGATACAAATTTCCCAACTATTGACCCAAAAAATCCAAGAAAATTAACCTATGAGGAAGAATTTATAATTGATATTCTCCAAAAAGAATTTTCAAAAAACCTTCTTTTAAATAAGCACATTAAATTTATGTACACAAATGGTTCGATGTACAAAAAATCAAATGGATCACTTTTATTTCACGGCTGCATTCCAATGGATTCTGATGGAAATTTCCAAGAAGTAATTATAAATGGCAAATCCTATAAAGGAAAAGCCATGCTTGATATTTTTGATAAGCTTGCAAGAGATGCTTATTTTTCTAATGATTCAAAGAAAAAAGAATTTGCTCAAGATATTTGCTGGTACTTGGTTTGTGGAAAAAAATCTCCAATTTTTGGCAAAAGTCAATACTCATATTTTGAAAATTTATTGGTAAATGATAAAAATTTAAAATACGAAGAAATGAATGCCTATTATGACTTAAATAAAAAAGAAGAAATTTGCGATAAAATTTTGGATGAATTTGATTTAAAATGCGAAAGAAGAAGAATCATAAATGGTCACGTTCCAGTAAGAGTCAAAGAAGGTAAAAAACCCGTAAGAGCAAATGGAAAATTGTATGTAATCGATGGTGGAATTTCAAAACCTTACCAAAAAAAGACAGGCATTGCAGGCTACACCTTAATGTATAATTCCCACCACGTTGCCCTTGCAGAACACGTTTCATATTCACACATTAGAGATAACATGGGAGCCTATACTCCAAAAATTTACGAAACCGAAAAACTTATTCCAAGAATGCTAATAAAAGATACAGATGAGGGAGAAAAAATAAGAGCAAGGATAGAAGTTTTGAAAGAATTATTGGAAGTTATAGATAATGGCAAAAATATTTCAAATAAATAACAAACAATAAAAAAATCTTCAAGCAAAACTTGAAGATTTTTTTATTTTTATTTTTTACTTTTCTTTGATAGGAAGAAATATCCAGCTCCTGCAAGGATTAAAACTACAAGAACAATTCCTACAGATTTTACTCCTGTTCTTACAAAGGAACGGCTTTTCTTTGTGGCAGGTTGTTTTTTAACTGCAACTTTCCTTGATACTTTACTTAATTTCCCTTTTTGTTGATTTTCTTCTATAGCTTTTTCTATTTCAGCTTTTAATTTTTTTATGCTATCCAAATTAGAATCAGCCTTATCTGGTAATCCTTTAATTAAATCATCATATTTTTTTTGATTTTCTGAAGATAATTTGCCCTTATTTTTTTCAAAATAATCAATAAGTTTTTGGCGTTCAGCCATAAACTTATCTCCATTAAGATTGTTGTAGGCTGTATTATAAGATTTTACCAAATCATCAATATTATTAACTTCTTCCTTATTTTGAAGTTTGCTGTAAGCTTTCTTTATAAAATCAAGGCTTTGATTGAAATTATTTTTCAAACTTTCGTCTGATTTTTTATAAAAATACTTACTTTTTGTTTTTCCTTCTCCATCTATAATTTCTTTTAAGGTTTTAAGATTTTTTTGTCTGTTTTCTTCTTTTACTTTTGCATTGTAAGCATCAACTTTTTTATTTAAGCTTTCAATGGCTTTTTCCACTTTTTCTAGATTTGAATTTGCATCATCCAAAACTAATTTTTCTGCTTTTAAATCAATGCCAAAGTTTCTATATTTTTCTAAGCCATCTTTTAGAATTTTTTTAAATTCTTCTAATTTCTTATTATAATTTTCTATATTTGATTTAGTAGTTTTTAGATCTTCTATTTGTTTTTTATAATCTTCATAACTATCATAAGTTTCTTTGTAAGAATCAAGTTTATTTTTTAAATCATCTTTTAAATCATCAGACAAAGATTCAGCTTTTAAGTTAAAAACTTCTTTTTTCAAATCTTCGTATTGTTTTCTTATATAAGTTAATTTAATACTATCAATAGATTTTAAAATTTCTTCTTTTTTCTCTTCTACATTTTCAACTTTTAAATCTTCAATTAATTGTTTATATGCGTCTTGACCTTCTTTTGTATATTGCTTAAATTCTTCCGAATTTACAAAGTCTTTAGCTTTTTGTATAAATTCTTCAGGACTTAATTCTTCTTTTTTATTCATCATATCTTCAGCATAAGCAACATTTGCCTTATTTGAAATCATGCTATTAATTGGCGAAAATGCCAAAGACATACTTAGAGCCAAAAATAATATTTTTTTACTTTTTTTCATTGTTCCCCTCTCCTGTTTAACTTCTATTTATGATTATATCAAATTTTCAAAAAAAATTGTAGTAGAATAGGAAATTTATCACAAAAATAAAAAAGTTTTGTATTATTGTGTTATTATATAAAAAAGAATAATAAAGAAAGGAACAATATGATAGATTTACATTTACACTCACATTTTTCTTTTGATTCAAATACAAATCCAGAAGAAAATGTAAAATCAGCTATAAAAAACAAAATAAAAATAATGGCATTTACAGACCACTTGGATAATTTTTGCCAAAATGACAGAGACATTTCCTTTGATCTTGATGAGTATTTTTCTACTATATATAAGCTAAGGGAAAAATATAAAAATCAAATAAAAATTTTGGCGGGAATTGAAATAGGATTGGCTTATGAAAATGCAGATAAAATTGATAAATTTATTGACGAAAATCCATTTGATTTTGTAATAGGCTCAATCCATGCCGTAGAATTTAAAGATGTTTGGTTAAATAGAAAAAATATAGAAAAAAATCCAAAACATTATTACAGAAAATATTATAAGTATATGCTAGATTCTGTAAAATCCTGCAAAAACTTCTCAGTTTTAGGTCATATTGACTATATTGATAGGTATCTTGAAGATAAATCAGTAATACCAGACTTTTCACTTTATGAAGATTTGATAGAAGAAATTTTAAAAGAATTAATAAAAACAAATAGAGCTTTCGAATATAATACAGCAGGTTTTAGAAATAATTTGTCCTACGCAAATCCAAAAGATGAAATCTTAGAAAAATACAAAAATCTAGGAGGAGAAACTATAACTTTAGGATCAGATTCCCATTTCCCAGATACAATTTCTTATAAAATAGATGATGGAATAAAACATTTAAAAGATTTGGGCTTTGATCACATTTCCTATTTTGAAAATAAAAAAGAAAAAATTATAGAAATTTAAAAGGCTCACGAAGAGCCTTTATTCATACATTTTTTTATAAAAAGACACATCTCCCCTGTGGGTTACTATCTTGTAGCCTGCTTTTTTTATTCTTAATTCTAAACAATTTCTACACTCTGCCGCCTCATCACCCGTACAAATTTTATTATCATATAAGGAATAAAGTTCCCTATAAGATGTTGGAGATAAATTTGGCATTAGGACATTTGCTCCTGCCTTCAAGCCTTCTTCTCTTCCAAATGGATTTATCGTTCCAAGCGCCGTTGTAGCTGGTATCAAACAATAAGGAAACATCAATCTTAAAATAGAAATAAGTCTTAAAGTTTTTTTGTAAGAACCATTTTTCATATTTTTAAATGGAGTATCGTGTTGGGATAAATAAGGGCCTATTCCTATCATATCCGGTTTTAATTTTTGCAAAAATCTCAAATCCGAAATCAAATCTTCATCTGTTTGATAAGGAGAATCCACCATAAAACCTCCCCCAACTTGAAAACCAATTTCTTTTAAATCAAAAAGAGCCTTTCTCCTATTTTCAAAAGACATTTCTTTTGGATGAATTTTATAATAATGATTTTTGTTTGACGTTTCTTCTCTTAATAAGAACCTATCAGCTCCAGCATCAAAAAATTTCTTGTAAGATTTTTTTGACCTTTCCCCAATAGATAAAGTAATAGCACAATCAGGATGAATTTTTTTAATTTCTTTTACAATTTTGCAAATATCTTCATCTTTATAAGATAAATCTTCTCCGCCTTGGAGGACAAAAGTTCTGTAACCCAATTTGTAACCAATTTTTGCACAGGTAATAATTTCATCAAAAGAAAGTCTATATCTTTCTACATTTGAATTTGATTTTCTAATCCCACAATAATAGCAATCATTTTTGCAAAAATTTGTAAATTCAATTAGACCTCTTACATATACGTCTTTACCATAAATTTCTTGTCTTACCTTGTCGGCTTTTTTTGCCAAATATTCGTTGTATGATTCATCTTTTATAAAATTTAAAAGTTCTTGGTCAGTAAAATTCTCTGCTTTTACAAAGCCCATTATAATTCACTCCTTTTCGTATTTTTATATTATAACAAAAAAAAGTTTTTTATAAAACTTGAAAACAAAATTTATTTTTTTCTACATATTTTCTACACATTCTTCGGATATTATAATGCTTGTAAAAACGAGTTGTAATTATTTTGTAACTATTGTTACGAAAAAGAAATGAAAAACATAAAAAAACTATTAATTAGTTACAATAAATTAAAAAAACACAAAAAAGGAGTAATCATTATGACAAATTTTAAAAAATACGCTCTAGCAGCGGCAATCGTACTACCAACATTATTTACAGCATCAAACAAGGCTGAAGCTTCATCTGCAGTAAAAGATGCAAACAAAGCTAATGCTGTTAATGTAAGAAGTGACGCTAGTGAATCAAATAATATAATTGGACTTATAACAGATGACAAATCTTATGAAGTTTTAGAATCAACAGATGGTTGGTTAAAAATCAAATTCAATGGCAAAGAAGCTTACGTTGGTGGTCAATGGTTTAATATTACTGAAACTGCTAAAATTTTAAGCCCAGCAAACTTTAGAAAAGCTGACAACTTAAATTCAGAAGTTTATCAAGTTCTTAAAAAAGATGAAAGTGTTGAAGTAAAATCAGCAGCTAACAACGGATTTGTTAAAGTAGTTTTTGAAGGTAAAGAAGGATATATCCACAATAGTTTATTAGGACTTTCTAATGATTTTATCAACAAAAATTATGCACCAGTTCAAAGTCAAACAAGCACAAATAATAACTATCAAGCTACAGCTTCATACCAAGCACCAGCTCAATCTTATCAAGCACCTGCTCAAACACAAGCACCAGCACAAAATTATACAGCTAATAATTCATCAGCAAAACAAATTATAGCACAAAGAGAATCTGGTGGATCTTACAATGCTAGAAACGGACAATATATTGGAAAATATCAATTATCAGCATCTTACTTAAACGGAGATTATTCTCCAGCTAACCAAGAAAGAGTTGCAGACCAATACGTAGCACAAAGATATGGTTCATGGGATAATGCCCTAGCATTTTGGAACAACAACGGTTGGTACTAAAATTAAATAATAAAAAATTAGAACTTCAAGCTAATTGCTTGAAGTTTTTTTTGTGAATATTTTTACTTCCATTCCCCCATTACTTTTGATATATCAATTTAAAAAATTCAATTTTTTTATCAAAAATGATAGAATAAAAGAAGATTATAAATTTACAAGGAGCAATTATGAAAATAATTTTGGCTGTAGATAGAGATTTTGGGATTGGAAAAGATAATAAACTTCTTTTTCATTTAAAAAAAGACTTGGCTCATTTCAAAGACCTTACCCTAAATAACATAGTTATAATGGGAAGAAAAACTTATAAGTCCATGAATGGGGCTCTTCCCAAAAGAGAAAATATAGTTTTGACAAGAAATAAAGATTTAAAACTTGACGATGCTTTAGTTTTTAATAGCCCACAAAATATTTTAAAATATGTAAGAGAAAATAAAAATGATAGAGAAGTTTTTGTAATCGGTGGAAAAGAAATTGTCGATTTGCTCATAGATTTTTGTGATGAGGCAATTATTACAAAAATTGATGCAAAAAAAGACGCTGATACCTTCCTTCACAATTTTGATAAAGACGAAAATTTTGAAATTGTAAATAAATCAGAAGATTATTACGAAAATGACCTTAAATTTAATTATATAACTTATAGGAGAAAAAAATGATAGAAATATTTGTTAGCAAACTTTGTCCAGATTGTACAGAAATAATTGAAGATTACAATAATGATTCAAAAAATTTCCAAGGAGGTGAAATCATAGATATAACCGATTCGATGATAAATCTCAAAAGATTTTTGGCATATAGGGATAATTTTAATGCTTTTGAAGAAAAATCAAAACAAATCAAGTAGGAATCCCTGTAAAAATCACCGACAAAAAAGAAGTTGAATTTCTATAAAATTAATTTTTATCTAATTAACAAATAATAATTTAAAAAACAAAAATCCAATCTATATTTTCAAAAGCTTATTGCCTATTGAAATTTATAGATTGGATTTTTTTTGCAAAAAATAACCCTAGCTTTAGCTAGGGTTAGGAAAAATTTTACTTATTTTTCTTTTTTAGGATAAATAATCCAATTGTGCTTAGTCCAATTGTTGATAAATAGAATCCTAAATTGCTTTCAATTCCTGTTTTTGGCATTTTTGTGCCTCCAACATTTGAACCTTTTTTATCATCTCCACTTACTTTTTGTAATTTACCATCTTTATCTTTATCCTTTTCATTGCTAGAACTTGGTTTTTCTTTAGAAGGTTCTGTGCTTGATGGTTTAGATGGTTGTGGTGGATCTTTTGGTTCTTGTGGCTTAGGATCTGCTTTTTCAATTTTTTCATACAAGGCAGTTACTATTATATTATTATTAATTACTGTCTTATCATCTGTATCCCATCCTTTTACTTTGTAGTCTGTTTTTGCTACAATTTTTGGATGAGTAATTTCTGCTAAAGTTTTTCCAGCTTTTGGATTTACATAATATTTTGTTATTCCTTCAAGGTCTCCATGATCTCCTTTTTCAAAAATCACTTCAACATATCCATGAGGTTTATCATTAATATTACCATTTTCATCAACTTCTGGAATTACATCAGGAAGTTTAGCAAATGTTCCAGTAACTATTTTATTTTCTTTGTATTGAACAAATTGTATTGTATCAAAATCCCAACCATTAAATAGGTATCCAATTTCAACATTTAAACTTGGTGGTGGAAGAATAACTTCTTTTTCTGGATTTACATAGAATTTTGTAAATTGTCCATCCATTATTGAGCCACCTTCGCCTTGTGTTACAAAAGAAACTTCAACATATCCTTCTACAAGTTCAGTGCTTACATCATTCAATTCGTTGAAATATGCTGTAATTGTTGTATCAACTCTATAAACACTTGGCATACTTGCATCATGATCCCACGCTTTAAATTCAAATCCAGTATTTGGACTTGCTTTTGGAATATCAAGCGTAACTTCTTTTGTAGGATTTACAAAATATGATAATTGTCCACTTAGACTTCCATTACCATCAGTTTTAAAATCTACTTTTACATAGTCTTTTGGCTTTTCATGATTTCCATCATTTGGAATCACATCATCAATAGCCTTTGAGCTTGCCTTTACAACTATGTCTTGGTCTTTTATTTCTAAAGTTTTTTCTTTATCCCAAGCTTCAAATTTATATCCTAAATTTTCTCCAATACTTGGCCATTTCAAATCACTTAATTTGATATTTGCATTTTTCTTTACAGCATAATTTTGTGTACCTTCTAAATACAAACCATTATCATGCGTAAATGTTACGCTTACATAACCTTCTGGAATTGTTTGAGGATCTGGAATAATATTTTTCTTAGCTTCTTCTACTTCCCATGCTTTAATATTATATTTTGCAATTATCTCTGTATCTTTTTCAAATTTTGCAATAATATTATTGCCCTTATTCCATTTTCTTTGATTTTTATCTAGATTTTCTTCCCATCTTATAAAATCAAATTGATGTTTTTCTCCATTTAATCCTGCTTTTTCTATTCCTTCTGGATTATTTTCTGGAATTGTTACTTCTACATTTTTTCTTACTCTATAGTATTTCTTTGTTGGATCTTTTGCTTTGTCTGTTGGATCTACTGTTACTAGGATGTAATCTTTGTAGTCTTCTCCTGGAATTGTATCTGGATCTGGTACTTCTTTGATTGTATCTAATACTTTTACTGGTACGTCAACTAAGAATACTTCTCCTGTTTTGTAGATTACTTTTACTCTTTGGTAATTTTTGTAAACTGTTTTCTTTGGATTTGTTGGATCTTCTGGATCTGGTAATTTTGTATCTGCATCTAAAATTTCTTTGCTTACGTCTGGTTCTTTTCCTTCTACTATTTCATAAGCTTCGATTTCTGCAAATTTTCCAGTTTTTCCAATTTCTCCTGCTTTTATTGCAGCTTTGTAATCTTTTAGCTCTGGATATTTTCCTACATAGGTTGTTATCATCTTCGCACTTGGTTCTTGTGCTAATGGTGTAAGCTCTTTGCTATATCTTGCTGTGACGATTATTTTTTTGTCTATTTCTGTATTATCGTCTTTATCCCATCCGTATTTTTCGTATCCATTGTTTGCTTTGATTTCTGGATGCTTAATTTCTTTTAATTTTTTACCTGCTTTTGGATTAACGTAGTATTTTGTTATTCCTTCTAAGACTCCGTGTTTTCCTTTTTCAAAGATTACTTCTACGTAGCCTTTTGGTTTGTCGTTTGGTTTTCCATCCTCATCAATTTCTGGGATTATGTCGGCTATTTTTTCAAATGTTCCTGTTATTATTGTTTCTTTTTCTGTATATTTGGTTAGTTTACTTGTATCTTTATCCCATCCTTTGAATTTATAGCCTATTTCTGTTTCTAGCTTTGGCGATGTTACTATGACTTTCTTTTCTGGATTTACATAGTAGGTTTCTACTTCGCCTTCTTTTATTTTTCCACCTTCTCCTTTTATTTGGAATATTACTTTTACGTAATCTTTTATTGGTGTTTCGCTTACATCATCTAGTGCTTTGAATTTTGCTGTGATTGTTGTATCTTTTTCATATTTTGTTAGCTTGGTTGCGTCTTTGTCCCATTCTTTAAACTTATAGCCTATCTTTGCTTTTGTTTCTGGAACTTCTAGTGTTACTTCTTTACTTGGATTTACATAGTAGGTTGTTACGCCTTCTAGTGTTCCATTTCCGTCTGTTTTGAAGTCTACTTTTACGTAACCTTTTGGTTGTTCTTCGCCATCTTTTTTTGGTATTACATCTTTTAATGGGTTTGATGTTGCATTTACAACTATATCTTTATCTTTTATTTCTAAATCTTTTTCTTTATCCCATTTATCGAATGTATATCCTAATTTTTCTTCTGCTTGTGCCCATTTTATATCTTTCAATGTTATTCCAAGATTTTTCTTTACGAAATATTCTTGAATTCCACTTAGTGTTAATCCCTCATCGCTTGTGAATTTTACACTTACATAACCTTTTGGTTTTTCTTGTGGATTATCTGGGTCATTTGGTATTATATTTTTCTCTGGTTTTTCTTGTTCCCACGCTTTAAGACTATATTTTGCTATTATTTCTGTGTCTTTTGCGAATTTGCCTGTGATTTTTTTACCTTTTTCCCATTTTCTTGGTTCGGTATCTTCTTTTTCTTTCCATTTGGTAAATTCGTAGCTGTGGCTTTCACCATTTGTACTTGTTATTTCTTTTCCTTCTGGATTTTTTGATGGAATTGTTACTTCTACATTTTTTCTTACTCTGTAGTATTTCTTTGTTGGATCTTTTGCTTTGTCTGTTGGATCTACTGTTATTAGAATGTAATCTTTGTAGTCTTCTCCTGGAATTGTATCTGGATCTGGTACTTCTTTGATTGTATCTAGTACTTTTACTGGTACGTCAACTAAGAATACTTCTCCTGTTTTGTAGGTTACTTTTACTCTTTGGTAATTTGTGTAGACTTTCTTTGTTGGATCTTCTGGATCTTCTATTTCATTTTCTGGATCTAGAATTTCTTTGTCTACGTTTGGCTTTTTATCTTTTATTAGATAATAAGAGTCAATTTCCGCAACTTTTCCACTGTTTCCAATTTTTCCAGCTTTTATTTTTTGTTCGTATTCTTCTAAACTTGGATCTTTTCCTACATAAGTTGTTATCATTTCTGCACTTGGTGGATATACAATATCTTTTGGTGTTTTTGAATATCTTGCAGTAAGCACAGTTTCTTTTTCAAAGGTATGACGATTTGGCATTTGGAAATTATCCTTATCTGCCAATGAATCCAAATTAGCAGTCCATTTTTCAAATGTCCAGTCATTTTCTCCTTCTGGATCATTTTCTGGAATTTTTACTTGAGCTTTTGGATTTACATAATAAGTTTTTATTTGTTTATCTTTAGCCTTATTTGTTGGAACTACATCAACTTTTACAAAATCTTTCAAAAATTCGTCGTTTTGAACTATATTTGGTTTAGATTTACTATCCAATGCCCTATAAATATTTTTGTAAATTTCTACAGGAATTTCAAAATCTTTGTAAGTATCATTTTTGAAATTAACCCTTACTTTAATTGAATCTTTATTAGGTTTAACATCACTTGGCTTATTATTATAATCTTCGTTTTCTTTTACCTTATCATAGATTGTATCTTCTTCTAAGACTTGGTAATCTTTGTATTTTTCAAGTTTCATTAAGTCACTAATAGATTCTTCTATTTGATCATTTGTTGGCATAAATTTATTGATGAAGTTTCCGCCATCATCTTTTGATGATTCAAAAACTTTAATAGGTTTTACTTGTGGATATTCATCTTCTACAAAGTCAATTTCAAATTCATAACTCTTTTTGATTGAAGTATTTTCATCAAGTAAACCATTTAATTCTTTTCCATCTTCTCTTCTTCCACTCCATGAACCAATGTTGTAATTTTTGGCTGGAGTAATTTTTATACCATTTTTCTCTTTATCTGTTGGTACAGGAATATTTGAGAAATTCAAACCATCTATTACATCATAATAAAGTTCTTTTATTTCCTTGCCATTTTCGTCTGTTCCAAATGAACCATTGTCAAGTGCCTTAAAGGTAACTCTGTGATAGCCCTTAGGTATTGGTGTCTTTGGATTTTTTGTTTTTAAAACTCTGACATCTTTATAATAGAAATTTATATCTTTTGTTTTTACTCCATTAATATCAAGTAATTCGTGAGTATCTTCATTAATATTAAAGAATAATTGAGTTTGTGGAGGACTTACTAATTTGAAACCTCTTATTTTTCTATAGTTTACAGAATCAAAGTGCCTGTTTCCATTCAAAACTTCTTCAGGTTCTATTACATTTTCAAATTTGTCCCCTTGACTTCCAACTGCTTCAAACTTATCTTGTCCATCTTTTGCTAGTAGATAATTTACTGTATATTTTCTATAACGATAAGGTCTGTAGTAGAAGTGGAATTGATTTTTAAATTCCAACTTTATTGGTTGTTGATTATCATCAAGTGTTGTATTATCATCTTCAGCTTGAACAACTTGGTTTTGATAATAAGTATTTTTTCTCTCAGTTTCTTTTTTATAAGCTTCATATTCATTTTTTGTATCTTCACTTACATTTTTATTATCAAACTCATCATCATTAGCCAAGATGTATTCTTCACCTTGCATAACACCATAAGCTGTAGTGTTTGTTTTAACTCTTTGATTTTTTATTACGCCATCAACTAATTTTACTTCATTAAAATCTTTATCAAGCAAGTGATGGTATACTTTTACATCAACTAAACTATTTTTTGCCCAAATTGCTCTAAGATGAAGATCTGATATAATTTCGTTTCCAAAAGAATAAAGTCTTGGTACTTTATATTTATCTTTATAAGACTTATCTTCACTACCATCTTCATTATAAGTTACAAGCTCCCAGCCCAAGAAATCATAACCATCTCTTTGTGGTTTTGGTGGCTGTTTTATTGTCATTCTATTTGCTACATCAAATACTTGAACATTGCCTTCATTTTCAAGTTTTTCAGGAACCTTGTATGGAACTTTTCCAAATTCAGTTGATATTTTAATTCTTTCGCCATCTTTGTGAGTTGCAATATCATTTTGTTCAATAGAATTAATATCTCCACCATTTGGATCAAATTTTACCTTATAATTTTTGTCAGGTTCGCCCCATTTTGCATAAAGGACAACATCATAATTAGGCATGTTAGCATCAGCATCATCTAGCTTAGACTTTAACTCTTTTATTTCATTTTGTAACTTAAATTTCTTTTCTTTGTCATTTGAATTTTTTTCAAGTTCTTTATATTTTTCAGCAATTTGAGATTCAAGCTTTTCAGCCTCTTTAATAGTATCTTTAATAAGCCTGCTACCTTGAGCATCCAATGCCCAACCCTTAAATACATAATCATCAGGAAGATTTTCAGGCTTATCAGCTTCTGTAAGCTTATATTCTTCATCAAGATTTAATTTTCTAAGAGGTATATCATAATATACATCAGATATAATCGCTTCTTTACCATTTGAAAATGTCTTTCCAGAAAAATCAGCATGTGCATTTACATCTGATGGATCTGTATCAAGAAATAGTTTATATTTTTCACGTTCATAAGTAAATGCAAAGCGGTATCTAGGAATGTCCTTAAAAGGAACTCCATTAATTCCATTTTCAGCTATAGGATCAAAAAATGACTTTTCATCCTCTGGTCTTTTTTCCTCATATTTATCTAATTCATTTTTAAGTTCATCAAAAGTTAATTTTGAAAGATCTTGCGTATATCCTTCTTTTTTTGCAGGACGTTTTTTTGCATCTTCAACAGGATTAATTTTCTCATATTTAGGTGTAAATCCTACAATACCTGGAGAAGGATATGGGTATGGAACAATTGTGTCAATTTTTGTATATGACATATCTGGATTATAGTGGAGCTTGCCATCAAAGCCCTCAAACAAATATTCCATATAGTAGATAGCAAATTGGAACTCTTCACTTGAACATGGTCCAAGAGAAATTGTTCTTTCAGGTAATTTTTCTCCTGTTGAAGTTGAGTGAGTTGCAGGTCTTACCGCTGGATCTAGTTCTGTAAAATCTTTATCTATAAAATCCTTTGATGTTAGCCAGTATGGTGGAGTATCAAGATATAAACTTTGATCTAAATTTCCATTATTTTCTGAATTTAATTGCCATCCTATAAAACTACGATTTGGATCAAAGTCAACCCCGCCTTTTTCTATAAGCCACATATCATTAGGCCATTTTGTCAATCTCTCGCCAAATTTTGCTGTAAATTTATATGGTTTGTTCACTTCTTTTGTAGAATCATATTTTCTTCCATCAGGAAGTACCATTTTTGCTTCTTTAGCTGGAAAACCAGCATCAGGTTCATCAATACAGAATTTTTCAAATAGCATTGTATATGTTTGACGATCATAGTAAATGTTATAGGTAGTTGAGCTATCAGAATGAACTTTTTTTACAACAACTTCACTTGTTCCATCATCATTTTTAACATTTTCTGTATTTTCTTCTTTTATTTTTTTTGTATTTCTAACATAATATTTATTAAGTTCTTTTTCTTTTCCCTTATTTGTAAGATCTTTTTCTATTTCAGGGAATTTGAAACCTTCTGGTAACATTTTATCTAAATCTGGACGAGAGTTTGTGTCCACATTTTTTATTACTTTTGCTCCAATAAAATCATAGCCATCAGATTCAGCTTTTTGAGTCCAAAATTGAATCTTATAATCTGCTTTTGGTTTTTCATCCCATACTGCAGTAAAGGTTATGTTTTCTGCTGGCATTGCCTCTTTTAGACCATCCGGATAATTTTTCATGTCTATAAGATCGCCTTTTTTTATTTTTATTTTGCCATCAGAAGTTTCTAAATCTTTATTAGATTTCCATCCTATAAAATCAGACGCACGTTTTGTTGGTTTGTAATCAAAATATGGAATAGTTTGACCATAATATAAGGTCATATTTGGTACATAAGATCCACCATCAGAATCAAAATCTACTTGGAAAGTTTTTCTATTGTAGTGATAAATTAATGGAGTATCACTTGCATTTTCTGGAACTGTTACCTCAAGATTGTTTTGTTCTGGTTCAAATCCTTTTGCATACTTTTCACTATCTTTTTCATTTAATTCTGGGATTTTAAATTTATCTCCAGTTTTTGCCTTATATTCTCTGATTAATGGTTTTTCTTCATCTTTTGGATTTTCATATATTTCATGATCATATAAATTTTGGAAAAGATATTTTACTTGTATTTTTCCTTCTTTTGGTTCATATTTATAATCAGTATTTCCATAAAATATAAAGCTAGCTTTTTTTGTATCTTGGGCATTATTCTTTACAAAATCATAAGTAACATCATAGGAATCAATGCCATTTGGTTTGTCGTAGCCTTTTATTTCAGGCAAGTTTATAGTTTTTAAAACTTTTTCCCTTTCTTCTGGGCTTGCATTTTCTCCTACGCTTGCTATATATGGTTGAAAAATGATTTTATCCTTATCTAAACCATTTTCTTTTACACCAATTTTGTAATCCCACCTATAGGTGTAAATGTTAGGATATTTTGGATTTTCTAATTGTTTTTCAATATCCTCTCCCTCATTAAGCTCGGTAGGTTTTTCTACAATTTTGTCATTTATTTGGTCTATATAAAAATCATCGCTATCGTCATCACGATTTTTATACGCCAAAGCCATATTTGTACCGAGCAAAATAATAGCTAGTAACAGTGCTGAAATCAATATTTTTTTCTTTTTGATTTTCACTAAAAAACACCTCCCTTTTTTCACTATATTATTACCTTAATTATATAATAATAATCAATGAAAGAAAAGGTTTTTTTACAAAATAAATACATATTATTGAAAAAATTTTCTACAAAAAAAATCAGCACAAGATTTATTCTTTATGCTGATTTATTTTTATAAATTTATTTAATTATTTTTTGTAAAATCTTCCAATTTTATATAATCAAAAATTCCATCTATAAATTCTTGGTCTATTTCTCCTTTTATTAATGGAAGAGTATAATTTGTAATTTTTTCTTTTAAAATCTCTCTTGATTCTAGCCATTCTTGTGGTATTTTTTTCTCTTTATTTGCTATATTTGATGGTTTTGTTGTAAAATATTTTACTTTGTAATCCTTAGAATTTTCTCTTTTTAATATGGGAACTAGATTTGTTTTTTCCTTCCCATATTTTATTGTCAAATATCCCAATTGGTAAGCCTCATCTGAATCGGTTTTTGAAATTAGAAAACTTGTTCTTTGGACAATATTTAATTCAACCGAACGAGTTTTTACTTTTAATTTATCGTGAATATAGTCTGAAATTTTTAAGCCAATGCCTGCAATTATTGGATGATTGAAGCCTTTATCGAAAGATTTTTGTTTTTCATTTAAAAGTTTTCCATCTTTGTCCATAAAGCCTTCTGAAACTGCTATTAGCAAATTATTATCTTCTTCAAATTTTTCTTTAATTTCTTTTTCTATATCATCTAATGATTTTTTATCTTCTGGTAGATAAACTAAATTTACTATATCTTTTTTTCTTTTATAATTTGCAAGATATGAAGTTGCTGTAAGCCAACCTGCATTTCTTCCCATAATTTCGACAAAGGTAACTGATTTTATTGGATAAATATCGCAATCAAGCCTAATTTGTCTTAGGGCAGAATTTACAAATTTTGATGCAGATGCAAAGCCAGGCGAATGGTCCATTTCGCACAAATCATTGTCAATTGTTTTTGGACAACCAACCACATTTACCCAATCAATCTTATTTTTTTCTATGTATGAATTGAGTTTCATAACTGTATCCATTGAATCATTTCCACCAATATATACAAATTTAAACAAATCTTTATCGACTATTTTAATATTTTCACTTAAAAGCCCTTCAATTCCATTTAAAGAAACAAATACATTTTCAAAATCAAAATCAATCCCCGCTTGGATAGCACCAGCCAAGGAAGAATTAATAACAGCAGTAGGTCCACCCGACTGCCCAATAAGACAATTCATATATCCTCCTTAAATTTTTATCCTTATATATAGTACCATTTTATTTTTAAAATTTAAGAGAAAAATTAAAAAACAGAAAAATTTGTTAAACTCTAGACCGTTGACAAGTAATTATTACCCATTTCGAGCGAACGTAGTGAGTCGAGAAATCTCATGAGATCTCTCCATGCGTTCGTTTCACTCACTTAGTCGAGATGGGTGTAGCGAAATTTTGTTGTTAAATTAAGGATAAATCACTAAAATAACTTTGTCTATGCTGTGAACTTTGTTAAACTTCTCTGTTTTTGTATCTTATTTAATTTTACTATCAACTAAGCTATCATAAATCACAAAAATTGTACCAATAATCATAAAAATCAAAGCTACTAAAAACTTTTCATCTGGTCTTTCTCCATTTATTAGAAATGCCAAAAACGCTCCAATAAAAGGTGCTACAGAATAATAGGCGCTTGTTTTTGATGCTCCTAAATCTCTTTGTGCTCTTACGTATAAAAATATGCTCAAGCCATAAGCTACAAATCCCAAAATCATTGCTAATAATATATACTTATAATTAATTATTTTTTCTTTCAATAAAAATCCTATAAAAAGTGAACCCAAGCCTGAAAAAATTCCTTTTAATGTTACTATTTGATAAGTACTTTTTTCAGAAATTTTTTTTGTGCAATTATTTTCAAGTCCCCAAGAAATTGTGGCTAATAAAACAAATATTGAACCAATTGAAAAATCAAGGCTAGTTTTACCATTAAATGTCAAAATAAAACTTGAGATTATTATAAAAAATATAGCAATCCATAGCCTAGATGAAACTTTTTCTTTGAAAATTATAAGTGCAATTAGGCTTGTTGCTACAATCTCAAAATTTTCTAATAATGATGCATTTGATGCTGAACCAAGTTTTATTCCAAGCATCAAAAGTAAGGGAGCAAGTATATCAAGTCCTATCATAGCGATTGTATATTTGAAATCTGATTTATCTAATTTCAAAGACTTGTCTTCTTTTTTGTAGTTAAAAATATACATTATTCCTACGCCAACTCCTGCTCCTAAATATAAAAATGCTGCCATAAAGCTAGGTGGAATATTTTCCATTAATTTTTTTGATAGTGGTGTGCTTATTGCAAATAAAACTGCTGCTAATAAAGCTGAAATTATTGCTTTTATTTTCTTGTTTTTCATTTTATATCTCTACTAAATCTTAAAATATTTTATCCTTCAATCCCCAAGGATTTTTTCGCCAAGGCGTCTGCCATGTCGTTGTATTTGTCGTTTGAGTGGGCCTTTACTTTTATAAAATGTACGTCGATTTTTTCTTTTGCTTTTTGGAAAAATTCGTAGTATCTTTGGGTAAGTTCGTTATTTCTTTTCCACTCTCCTTTTGCCCATGATTCTATGCCTTGATAATCGTAGTGGATATAGATTGTTTTTTTGCCTTCAGAAATCGCCTTATTGATTGCTCCAACACTTGCCTTTACTTCTCCTGCAACATTTCTGTGGATATGAAATTCGTCATCAAAATCTTTATAAATTTCTTCGATTTTTTCGTCTGTTATGTAGACAATTCCTACTCCGTATTTTTTATCTTTTTTGGAATAAGAACCATCAATGTAGGCTATTACTGAATCCTTGTCAGCTTTTATCTCAATTTCTTTATCTTCCAAAAAATCTTCTGCATCTTCTTTTTTCTTAAAAGACTTATCCCAGGATTTCTGCCTTTTTTTACTGCGTAATATTTCATTTGTTTTAATTTTCCTTTGCTGCCCAATATGAAACTGAGCCAGGTCCAACATTAAAAATTCCGTTTCCGTTTTCATCGATTGTAACTTGGTTTTTGTTGTTGCCTGACAAATCTACATAGATTTTTCCAGCTTCTTCTTCGCCTACAAACATTTGTTTTTCAGCCATATCTCCTATGGAAATCAAAACTGCAAGGGATGATGTATCAGAATCTGTTCTTCTGACCCAACCTACAACTTGAGGATTATCAAAATAATCATCTTGATCGCCAAAAGAATATTTTTTTCTCACATCAAGCATCTTATCAATCATTTCTTTTAATGGATCTTTTTTGATTTCTCCTTTTAGTCCATAATAATCTCCTGCAAAAATACAAGGATAGCTGTCTTTTCTAAATAAAATCAAGGAGTAGGCAATTTCTTTAAACCAATCTTCAACCCAAGAATCCAATGACTGACCTGGTTGGGAATCGTGATTGTCGACAAAGGTTACTGCTTGGAGTGGATGATTTTTGACAATTGTATTATTAAAAATATTTCTCATATCATAATTTCCGTTAGATTTACTAGCTTCTTCGAAATGAAAATGAAGTGGCACATCAAATAAGTCTATTTTCCAATCAGTATC
>QWCE01002021.1_pt1 | contig 27174 bp, 26 predicted proteins | sample 1972531 | NCBI WGS metagenome assembly QWCE01 (sample SAMN09866716, study PRJNA288562) | Human gut metagenome isolate term4_stool, whole genome shotgun sequencing... | reverse complement strand
GTTGAAATTTCTAAAGTCATTTGTTATTATAATATGGGAGGGAATAATGGCAAGAATAATTGAAAAAACTAACTTAAATGATAATACTATAAAATTTGTAGTTAACGCTCCTGATATTGCTAAAAGAGCTTTGCCAGGACAATTTATTATATTAAGATTAGACGAAAAAGGTGAAAGAGTTCCTTTTACCATATCATCAACAGATGGTGAAAATGTTACTATTATCGTTCAAATTGTCGGTGCAACAACAATGAGAATGGATAAACTTAAAGCTGGCGATGGATTCTTAGATTTTGTAGGTCCACTTGGAATTCCAACAGAGCTTGATGAGCTTAAAGGTAAAAACGTTTGTGTAGTTGGAGGCGGACTTGGAACTGCAATTGCTTATCCACAAGCAAAATACCTACACGATATAGGCGCTCATGTTGATGTAATAATTGGTTTTAGAACAAAAGATCTTATTCTTTTAGAAGATGAGCTAAAAGAAGCTAGCGAAAATTTATACATAACAACAGATGATGGATCCTACGGTTTCCATGGTTTTGTAACACAAATTTTAAAAGAAAATATCGATAAGGGCAAAAAGTACGACCACATCCTAACAATTGGACCAGTTATTATGATGAAAAATGTAGTTGAAGTTGCTCGCCCATATGAAATTCCAGTTACAGTTAGCATGAACTCAATAATGGTCGATGGAACTGGAATGTGTGGATGCTGCAGACTTACAGTTGATGGACAAATGAAGTTTGCCTGTGTAGATGGTCCAGATTTTGATGGATATAAAGTAGATTTTGCTGAAGCAATGAATAGAGCGAAAAATTATATCAAAGAAGAAAAAGAACATATTTGCAAACTAACTGGGGAGGTAAGAAATGCCTAAATTTAATATGAGTTTAAAAAAGGTTCCAATGCCTGAACAAGACCCAAATGTTAGAAACACAAATTTTAAAGAAGTAACTCTAGGCTACACTCTTGAAATGGCTAAAGAAGAAGCTACAAGATGTATCCAATGTAAAAATAGACCTTGCATGGCAGGATGTCCTGTATCAGTTCATATACCAGAATTTATCCACCATGTAGTAAACGACGATTTAGAAGCTGCTTATGATGCAATAGCTCAAACAAATAACCTACCTGCAATTTGTGGTAGAGTTTGCCCACAAGAAAATCAATGCGAGGGAGTTTGCACAAGAGGAAGAAAAGGCGAACCAGTTGCCATAGGTAGACTTGAAAGATTTGTTGCCGATTGGTATATGAATAATTCTTACAACAAACCAGTCGAAGTAACAAGCCAAAATGCAAAAGTAGCAGTTATTGGATCTGGTCCTTCAGGTTTAACAGCTGCTGCAGATTTGGCAAAACTTGGCTATCAAGTTGTAATATTTGAAGCCTTCCACACCGCTGGTGGAGTTTTGATGTATGGTATACCAGAATTCAGACTTCCAAAACAATTAGTACAAAAAGAACTTAAAAACGTAATTGGACTTGGTGTAAAATTACAAACAAACACAATAGTTGGTAGAACAATTTCTCTAAACGACTTATTTGATCAAGGATTTGAAGCAATTTATGTATCAACTGGTGCTGGTCTTCCATCTTTCTTGGGAATTGAAGGCGAAAACCTAAATGGAGTTTATTCTGCTAACGAATTTTTGACAAGAATGAACTTGATGAAAGCTTACAAATTCCCAGAATACGATACTCCAGTTCATATTGGCAAAAAAGTTTGCGTAGTTGGTGGAGGTAACGTTGCAATGGATGCTGCAAGATCTGCAAAAAGACTTGGTGCTGATGTAACTGTTGTTTACAGAAGATCTTTTGAAGAAATGCCTGCAAGAGTTGAAGAAAGCCACCACGCTATGGAAGAAGGAATAAATTTCCTAAATCTTCACAATCCAGTAGAAATCATCGGCAAAGATGGTTGGGTAAGCGCAGTAAAAGTAGAAAAAATGGAGCTTGGCGAAGAAGATAAGTCTGGACGTAGAAGACCTATTCCAACAGGAGAATATGAAGAAGTTGAATTTGATTCTGTCATAGTTTCCATAGGTCAAACACCTAACCCACTTATCAAACAAACAAACCCAGATATAGAAACCGAATCTTGGGGTGGAATTATCATAAACGAAGATACCACAATGACAACAAAAGATGGAGTTTTTGCTGGTGGTGACGCTGTAAGTGGCGCTGCAACAGTTATACTAGCAATGGGCGCTGGTAAAAAAGCTGCAGAAAATATAGATAGATATATAAAAGCAAAAAAAGAAAATAATTAATATTGAATTTTTACCTAGAAACGAATACTTTCTAGGTTTTTTATTTAATCAAAATATTCATCAAACGTTAAAATACTACTTTAGCTAAAAATTAATATTGAATTATTACGGTAGTTAATCTCATTATTTGCAAGCAAAATAGAATAATTCTAATAGGTGAAAAAGCTTGTAGAAATATTCTACAAGCTTTAATTATAATTAAATATCAACCTTAGAAATTGTAATTGACTCTAAAAATTCGGATTTTTATCTCATGTTTCTAACTTCATCAAGCCACTTTTGATCTTCTGGATTTGATGAATATCTTTGTTTTCTATCCAAACTTGCAAGAGCGTTCATATCTTCTACTTCTAAATCGAAATCAAAAATATCTATATTTTCTCTTATCCTTTTTTCATTGCTAGATTTGACCAAAACCATTACCCCGCGGCTAATGTTCCATTTTAGGGCAATTTGTGCTGGAGTTTTATTGTATTTTTGGGCGATTTTTATCAAAATTTCTTCTTCTAATAAATTTGATTTTCCTTGAGTTAATGGTCCCCAAGCTTGGTGGAGTATTTTGTTTTCTTGTAAAAATCTTGCTGTATCCTTATCTTGCAAGTGCAAATGGCTTTCTAATTGGTCTATGGCAGGGATTAGACCTGTTTTTAGTAATTCTGTCATTTGCTTTATTGAAAAATTGCAAACCCCAATTGTTTTTATGAGTCCTTCTTCTTTGTAATCATTTAAAACTTCAAAGGCTTCTCTGAAATTTTCCCCGTACCAATGGAGCAAAGCCACATCCAAATAGTCGACATCCAAATCCTTTAGGCTTTCATCAATTGACTTTTTGCATTTATCTTTATCATAAGAATTTGGCCAAACTTTGCTGGCTATTTGATAGTCGGCTCTTTTTTTGCCTGACATTTTTAAATATTTGCCCAAAATTTTTTCATTTTTATAATATTTCGCAGTATCAAAATAGCTATAACCAGCATCAAAACAGACATTTATAGCTTCTTCCATATCTTTTTCTTCGATTATCTTATAAGTGCCAAAGCCTATAGCCGGTACTTTATTTCCATCATTTAATTTAAAATATTCCATAAATTCTCCTTCTTATTCATATTTATACCCTAAATACAATGATATTTTTTGCTTCTTACTTATGCCTTTTAATATCTTTGGACTATTTTTGTTAAAGTAAAAACTCGAGCATTTCGCTCGAGTTTTCTAAAGATAATAATATCCTCAAGGATTATAAGATGTGATACTTTCTTTTATATATATTATTAGTACCCTGATATTTAAAAAAAATTTTTATATAGAGTATTAAGTTTAATATTTAGCAAGTAATTCTTTGGCTTCTTTGATTAAGATTTCTTGTTCTGCTACAAGTTTATCTAGTTTGTCAACAACTTTTGCTATTGTTTTTGGTGTATTTTCTTTTAGGAATCTTACTGCTTCTATTTTGATTCCTGCTTGTCTGATTGCTTCTAGTAATTTTGCTCTAGTTTCTGCAGAAATTCCCATTTCTTCTTTTTTGTCAGAATCTTTTGTAGTTTCTACAGATCTGTAATTGTATCCAACTACATCAGCTTCATCACCAAGAATTTCTCTTACTATTTCTCTGTTTTTCTTGATTTGACTTATTTCTTCTTCTAGTTTTTCAATTTTTTCAGAAATTTCTGCTTTTTCTTTGTTAACTTTTTCGATTTTTTCATCGATTTCTTCGTTGTGAGCATCAATATCATCTAATTTATCATTTAATTCTTTAGATTTTTGATTGTAATTCTTTCTAGCTTCTATAAAATCCGGTTCTAATTTTTTAACTTCAGCAAGCTTTTCATCCATATCGTCTTTGGCATCTCTTACCTCAAATCTTAGTGGTGCAGCCTCTTTATTAATAGCAAGCACTTTATCTAAATCCCCAGGCTCAAAATTATGACCATTTATTTTGTCTTTTAATTCTTCTATTTGTTTTTCTAGATCTTGTAATTTATCATTCTTTTCATTATAAACTTTTTTTGAATTTTCCCAATCATCGTATTTTTTCTTATATTTATCATTGATTACATTAAAATTATCAATATTCTCTTGTATCTCAGCTTTAACTTGGCTAGGGTCTTCTTTTTGATTTTCTAAATCGGAAATTTTTTCATTTTTTTGAGCTATTTCTTTTTTAAGTTCATCAATTTGAGATTCTTTTCTTGGAATTTCAACGTCAATTGATAGATTTTCTTGGGCATAAGCTACATCTACATTAGAAAGGTAGTACCCCCCCCCCACATAAAACTAGTCCAGCAGATAGTGCAACAGCTAATATATTGTTTTTTTTCATAATTTTTCCTCCGAAAATTTATATTATTTATTTTATTTTAATATAATTATATAATAAATGTTAAAAATTTGCAATATTTTAAAGTATTTGCTGATTATTCCAAATATATTTTAATACTTTTTAGTAAATTACTTTTTTAAAAAAATCTATCTTTATGTTATAATCAAAACATGAAAACAGTTTTAATTACAGGATCTTCTCGTGGTATCGGTGCTGCTATCGCGCAAAGATTGAATAATGAATATAAAATAGTAATAAATTATAATAATAGTAAAGATGAGGCCTTGAAATTATTAGAAAATTTGAGAAAAACTAATCCTAATGTCATTGCAGTGAAAGCTGATGTTTCTAAGGAAGAAGATGTGAATATGCTTTTTGACCTTGCCGAGAAAAATTTCTCCCATGTCGATATTCTCATAAACAACGCAGGGATCTCTCATTTTTCTCAGATTCAAGATATAGAATTTGAAACTTGGAAGAAAGTCATAAATACAAATCTCAATTCAGTTTTTCTTTCAAGCAAAAGAGCCATCCCAAATATGATAAAAAATAACTACGGAGTTATTATTAATATGAGTTCGATTTGGGGAGATTTTGGTGCAAGTATGGAAGCTTTGTATTCGACAAGCAAGGGGGCTATAAACACTTTTACCAAAGCTTTGTCAAAAGAGCTTGCTCCTTCTGGAATTAGAGTAAATGCAGTCGCTCCAGGTATTGTCGATACTGATATGATGAGAAATGATTTTTCTTACCAAGAATTAGAAGAATTAAAAAAGGAAGTGTCAGTCAATAGATTTGCAAAACCAGAAGAAATTGCGGATTTGATAAATTATTTGATTTCTGATCAGGCAAGTTACATAACTGGGGATATTATCCATATTAACGGAGGATTTTTTTAAGGGGATTTATTCCCCTTAAATTTCCTCAATTTGCCCAAAATTGTACCAATATATTAATGATTTGCTTACTTTTTTCTTTAGACTTTCTTCGATTGCTCTTTTATAAATTGCTAATTGTTTATCGTAAAAGCTTTGCCTAATTTTCCTGTCAGTTTTAAAATCGAGAACTACCGCATAATCTTTAAACTCAAAGATCAAATCTATCTGACCATTTACAAAATAATCCTCGTATTTCATCAAAAATGACTCTTCTTTTCTTATAGCTTTTGCATTTTCGTATAAGTTTTTTATGGAAGGATTAGAAAAATATTTTAGAATTTTATCTTTTTCTATGACTTTCAATTCTTCTTTTTTTATTTTATTTTCTCTAACTAACCTTGAAAATTCCTCATCTAGTGAGTTTTCATCGTAATTTTTGTAAGTAAGTCCTTGAAAAACTTTGTGGATTATTGTTCCAATGTCCGTTGGCTTAAATTCTTTTTTTTCTAGGATGAAATTTGCTTTTCTAAATTCATTTGCTAAAAGAATTTTATCATAAAGTGGAAGTTCATAGCCGTCATTTTCAGGATTAAAATTTTTAGTAATTTCTGTTACAGATTTTTTGATTGATTCTTTGCTATCATTTATAAATTCATATTCTTTTTCATATAGATTTACAAAATTTTGATAGAGAGACTTATCATAATCCTCTGATTCAAGAATTTGCCTTATGTCTTTTAGGCTAAATTTTTTGTAATCTTCCTCCTTATCATAGGCCATAATTTTTACTTCATTAGAAAAATAATTTGTCTTAAAATCTCCATCAAAAATTTCAGATGAAATTTGATCTGTCGAACATACTGCAAGTATCCAATCTATGTAAGAAGTCATATTTTCGTAGTCATCTCTTCCGTATATTTTAGAAATGGTCTTTAGATTTTTTGCTCCAACTATTATCAGTTTATTTATTGGTCTTGTTAGGGCAACGTATAAAACTCTCATTTCTTCTTTTTTATTATCCAAGGTAATTTTTTCATTTATCAAATCTCTTCTGATTGAGGATAATTTTACTTTGTTTTCGTAATCGCTAACATTGATTCCTATTCCCAATTCATCGTCAAAAACTATATTTGCACTAAGGTGTTTGTTGTTAAATCTTTTTCCCGTATCTGCCAAAATTACAACTGGAAATTCAAGACCTTTGGACTTATGAATCGTCATAATTCTAACCAAGTTTTCATTTTCTGATAATTCTCTTACTGCATTTAGGTTATCAGTTTGGTATAAGGATAAATTTTCGACATAAGTTAAAAATCCATAGATTCCATCATCGTTGTCGTTTTCATATTCACTCATAAGTTCGATAAATGCTTCAACGTTATTAACTCTATCACTTCCCCTATCACGAGCCAAAAGATAAGTGTAATAGGTGGATTTTTCAAATATATAATTGCCAAACTCATAAAGATTCATTAGCGATAATTGGTAACTAAAATCTTCAAATTCAGTTTTAAAATCATTTATTTTGGCAAAAATCTCATCATCCTTATCGTAAGTTTCAAAATTTTCATAAAACTTAGATTTTTTGCCATGAAGTTTAATATTTGCAAGATCATCTTCAGAAAAATTATAAATATCGCTTCTTAATACAGACAAAAGACTTAGGTCGTCCTTTGGATTTGCTACATATTTTAGAATATTTGTAAAAAAATCAACTTCACTTGCCCCAAAGGAAATTTTGCTAATATCGTTAAAAAATGGTATATCAAAATCTTTAAACGCATTTTCATATTGGTAAGATTTTGCTCCAGAACGCAAAAGTATTGCAATATCTTTATACTCATAACCATCACTAATCAATCCTTCGATAACGTGGGCTATATGATTTGCCTCATCCAGATCCTTATCCAAAATGTGAATTTCACTTTTTGCCTTTAAACTTTCAAATTCTTTTGAGGGATTAAGTCTGTGGCCACCATTTTTGTAATCAATTCCAGAAAATTTTTTACTCATAAGTTTATCAAAAATAAAATTATCAAAGTTTAAAATATCTTTATCAGTTCTAAAATTTTCATTTAGGTTAATTCTAGTAGATTTTTCCCCACCATTTTCATAAAGATCAAGTTTTTCTAGGAAAAGTTTTGGATTTGCGCGTCTAAAACCGTAGATGGATTGCTTTACATCGCCCACAAAGAATAAATTTTCATCTGATTTTAACTTTTCAATTATATGGTTTTGAATTTCATTGCTATCTTGATATTCGTCAAAAAATATATAGATAAATCTTTCTTTTAGGATTCCCAAGGCTTTTTCATTATCTAGAAGTTTTATGAAATAATGCTCCATATCGTTAAAATCCAAATAGGACTTTTCTTTTTTGTAAGCCTGATAAAGATCCATGAATTTTTCTGTAAGAATTGCTAGTTCTTTTAAAATATCGGCCTCTTTTATTGAAAATTTTGCAACTAAATCAGAATTTGTGTTTAAAACAAGACTTGCTAGGTCTGTAATTTTTTTCTTGTACAAATCTCTTGTTGCTTTTAGGGTTGCTTGGATATTTTTTTCGTCTTTTCTTGCCCTAATCATGGACTTAAACATAATTTTATTAATTTCTTCAATAAATAAGTCCCAGTTTTTTTCAATTAAATCTAACTTTTCATTTACCAGATTATAATCTTCGGCAAATAAATCTCTGTACTCATCTCTTAGAGCAAATTTTTCTGTTAAATTTTGATTTTCTTCTATTTTTTCTAAAACTTCTTTAAGGCTAGTCCTAATATGATCTTTAAAAATTTCAAAATTAAAAATTCCACTTGTTTTCTCTTTTAGCCAAAATAGAGGATCTATTTCAGCCATGCTCATCTCAAAAGTCTTTAAAACAACATCTTTTGCTTCTTTGTCATTTCTTGAAGTTGAAAAATTGTGAATAAATTCGTGAAAATTTTCATCAGCAATTTCATATTGGTCAGAAAAAACCTGCTCTATTGCTTTTTGCTTTAATAAAACATTGGTGGAATCACTTATAACCTTGAAATTCGGGGATAAATTATCGAAAAAATAAAAATATTCTCTTAACATGTCTGAGGCAAAGGAGTGAAGTGTTTGTATATGGGCATGCTTGATTAATTTTAACTGATTTTTTAAGAATTTATCGGAAGGATCCTTTTCAATATGCTTTACAATCTCACTTGTGATCCTATCTTTCATTTCTATTGAGGCTTTATTGGTAAAGGTTACAATAATCATCTTATCGATATCAACTTTATCATTGATAAGCAAATCAATTACCCTATCAACCAAAACTCTAGTTTTGCCAGAGCCAGCAGCTGCTGATACGATTATATTTTTATTTCTAGTTTTTATAGCCTTTAATTGACTTTGTGTATAAATAATATCAGCCATCTAAATTTCCTCGTTTTCTAAATCTTTTATAGTTTTTTTAGAATCAAAATCCCTATATTTATCAAAATCTATGCTTTCATCAAACTTACAAATTCCCTTATAATTGCAATATTGACATACATTTCTTGAATCATTGTATCTAAGCGGAGTAATTTTGATATTTCCAAGTTTAATTTCTTTGATATAAGAACTTACCAATTTTTTGGCGAAATTTTCCAGAATTTTTTCTTCTTCAAGACTTAAAATATCGGTATTTTTCTGATCGATTACATTCATAGTTTTAATATCTGTAAAACTCTTATCTATAAGCTTAAAAATTTCTTCATTAACTTTTACTATTAATCCATTTATCCTAAATTTATCTCTATAAATTTCTGAAAGATTAGTTTTTTCATAGACATCATTTAGTTTTACGAGTTCATCTGCCAATGGCATGTAAAATGAACCAATTGGAACAATTTCTTTATCGCTTTCTTTGGCACTTATCATGTAAATTAGCAGTTGTAAATCAAGACCATTTAATACATTAACAATTTTAAAAGTTTTTTTGCCAGTTTTATAATCTATTATTCTTAGAAAATTACCTGCTCTATCGATTCTATCAATTCTTCCTCTCAAATAATTTTTATCATCGACAAAAACTTTTGGCAGATCATTTTCTTTGCCATAACCAAAATCCACTTCTACATCAGAAATTCTAAATTCTCCAGATTTTAGCTGGCTAAGAACTTCTTTGGAATTGTTTTTGGTGTTTTTTATAATATTATTTAGGATAAAAATATTTCTCGGGTCATCTCTACGAGCCTTATCCAAATTATTTTCTATGCTTTTGCTAAAATTATCTGCAATAAGATTTTCTAAATCCTCATTTGTGATATCTTCTAAATTCTTATCCTTAATAAGCTTTGAAATTTCTTCATAGCAAGAATGAACAATCGTTCCAAGCTCCATATTATCCACATCAAAGCTTTGATCTCTTTCAATTTTTAGGCCATAATTTATGAAATATCTATAAGGGCATTTTGAATAAGTTTCAATTTCGGTGATATTAAAATGATTTTTTGGATAAAGATTTGCCGCTGTAGCTAAGGACAAATTATTTATGTCATTGGAATAAAAAAGCGCTGCCAAAGTAATTTCATAAAGACCGTAATTTTTCAGATAATTGTTAAAGGCTTTTGTAAATTCTAAGCTTTTTTTATCCAAATTTTCTCCTAATTTTATTTTCCATAAATTATCCATGGCAAATTTCGTGGATAAATTTTTAGAAAATTTCAGATCTTCCAAGGAAATATTGGTAAAATTAAAGGCCTTTAGTTTTGGAAAAATATTTAAAATTCCATTTAAAACTATGGATTTATTAATTCCTACTCCATTTTTGTCACTTAGAGCATAGCTTAGATAAATTTTATCCGAGCCTTCAAACATTTTATAGAGATTTAATTTTTCTTTTTCTTCCAAATCTTCTTCATAAATTTTTAAATCTAGGTCGATATTTTTAAGCTTTTCCTTTTCATCTTTTGCCAAAATAAATTCTTTGGTGCTTTTTGATGGGAAAAATGAATCATTAAGGCCTAGGGCAAAATTTATTTTTTTGTTAGGAATTCTTGGAGATTGAAAACTTGTGATAGTCAAATGGTCCTTGCTTGGTGGGATGATCCCAATTTCTATGTCGTTACAAAGGGCGTAAATTAGGGTGTAAATATCTTTTAGACTATTTTTTCTATTTCCCATAAGACTTGCAATTTCTTCTAAAATTCCTAAAAATTTATCCCAAACCTGACTATTTTCCTCGAATTTATCAAGGTCAGAATTTTCATTTAAGATATTTTGATAATTTGTTATTCCACTTATAAATTTTTCATTGCTAATTAATTCATAAATTGCAGTAACTATTTCTTTGCTTTCAGATTCTTTTTTTGAAAGATCTATCAATTTTGAAAATAAATCAATAATTTGACTTCTAATATCATTTATAAATCCATATTCTTCTTCTATTGTGGCAATTTTCTCATCTTTTTGTGCATCATTTTCATAAAATTTTTGGTAAAATTCATAATCCATAAGAAAATATTTATCAGCTAAAAACATAGAGCCTTTTATTTTTCTTTTAAGTAGATAATTTTGCAAAGTTATGGCTTTTTTGTTGGCACTTTCTCCAAAATCAAAAATATTTGACCTTAAAAAATATGAAAAATCCTGATAATCAAAGCCGTAAATCACAATTCTTAAACAAGATAGGAAAGTTTTTATTATGTGATTATTGATTAGTTTATTGGTTTTGTTTAAAAATATCGGAATATTATATCTTGTAAAAATCTTTTTTATTTCATTTTCATATTCATTTTGATCGCTTATGTAAATTGCAATATCCTTATAGCGAATTTTTTCTTTTGCTATGAGTTTATTTATAGTTAATCCCACATTTTCGACTTCTGATTTTGTCGAAGTTGATTCTAATAAATATATATTTTTTGGCAGTTTTTTATAAATTTGGGGATTATATTTTTCAAAATTCGTACAAAGGTGTCTTATATCTTCATTATTATTTATTTCGGTCTTTAAATTTATTTCATGAACTTTATCAATTTCCTTTAAGCGATGATAAAATTTAATTGCCATATCATAAATTTCTATGTCTTTTGAAAGAGGATTTTCTATGAAATTTTTATCAAGAGTTAGGCAAATACTAACTTTTTTTGAAATTTTCACTAATTTTTCTATAAAATCCATCTTGATATCTGAAACGTAGTCAAATTTGTCAAAATAAAAATTACAATCTGTTAGAAAATCACAGCTATCAAGCTTATCGACGACTAATTCTACCATATCTTCAGCATCGATAAAGTGATCCTTGATGGCTTTTTGATAGGCATCAAAAATTAGTTTACTTTCCCTAAATTTTAGTTTTAAAACTTCATCGTCAAGATCATTGTCGATTTTTTTAAAAAATTCCTCATCGAAATTATTATCTTTTATATTTGTAATTAAATCTTTTAGGTCATTTACAAAATCAATATTTTGATAGGCATTTTTAAATAAAATAAGCTCATCATTTATATCTTTTAAAATATTAGTAATTACCATGAGTTTTCCATTTTTTCCTAATATTTCACCATCAAAACCGCCAGATCTATCAATAATATAGCGGCAAAAAGAAGAAAATGATAAGACTTTGGCATCCATTATCGTCGTAAAATCAATATTTTCCAAAAGATTTATGTCAGATTGCAGAGTATATTGTTCAGGGACTATCAAAAAAGATTTTTCGCCCTTTAAGAGATTTTCCTCGATTTCTTGATAAATAAATTTGCTATTATTATTTGAAGATTTTGATATTATTAGATTTATCATGCTTTAACCTCTATAAAACTTCCCTGGTTACTTGTGTATGTGACGAGAATTTTTCCGTCTATTGCATCTTTTAATTCCTTAACATGAGATATTAATCCTATAAACTTATTTTCATAGGAAAGTTTTTCAATTTGTTCTATAACATTGCTTAAATAATCTTCTGACAAAGTTCCAAATCCTTCGTCTATAAAAAGTGTATCGATTTTTATCGATCCATTTTCTGCAGAAATTTCATCTGAAAGACCCAAAGCAAGAGCAAGTGAAGCTAAAAAAGATTCTCCACCAGAAAGAGTTGAGGAAGGTCTTTTTTTGCCAGTGTTATAATCAAAAATTTCTATATCAAGACCTTGTTTTTGCCTTAAATCGTTGCCAGTTGAAGATCTAACCATCATAAATTGTCCATTTGACATGGAATCTAGCCTTTTGTTGGCGTAAGATAAGACTTTATCAAAATAATAAGTAAGAACGAAGCTTTCAAAGTCGATTTTTTCTCTGCCTGAAACTTTTCCAAAAGATCCATTTGCAACTTTTGAAAGTTTTGCCAAAATTTCTGCATCTTTTTTCTTATCATCGTATAATTTGGAAATTTCATCCAAATCACTTATAGTCTGATATATATTTGATAGATTAATATTTATTTTAAGCTTTTTCTCCCTTAAATCTGACAAAGAATCATTAATTTCAGATAGATTTTCATCTATTTTTTTAGTATCAATTATATCCAAATCTTTATATTGGATGTAATTTTCACTAAGAGTAATAAGTCTTTCTTGGTCTTTGAAAAAACTTGTAATTTCATCTTTGTAGGCATTAATTTCATCAAATAAGTCTAAATATTTTTCAAATTCAGCAAAATTTTCAAATTTTTCTAGCATTCTTTTTTCAAAATCTTCTTTGTAAGAAATCTTATCTGCTTTTGTTTTTTCAATTAGCTCCTTTGTGTTTTTTATATTTATTTTAAGCTCTTGATCTTTTAGCTTAATTTCATCGTATAATTTCTTGTTTTCTTCAATTTCTTTTGAGATTTTTTCAATTAATTTTTGCTTATCAGCAATTTTTTCAGCTAATAATTTGGAATCAATTTCTTCCATCTTTTCTTTATTTGCCATGTAAGAAATTTTTATTTTTTCAAAGTCTTGGTTTTTTTCTTCTAAATAGCTTTTATTTTTTTGAAATTCTTCCAATTCTAAAGTGATTTTTGAAATATTAGCTTCATAATTTTTTAATTCTTCTTCGATATTTTCAATTAAAATTTGATTTTCTTCTAAAGATTTTTTATTTTCAGCTAATTTTTTTTCTAAGATTTTTAATTCTTCTAAAAGCTCTGATTTATCTTTAGCTTCTTTTAAGGAATTTTTGTATAAATTATTTTTGCTATTTAAAGTTTCAATATCTGAGCTTACTTGAACTATTTCTCTATTTACTTTATCAATATCAATTTCTATAGTTTTATATTTGGAAAATTTTTCCTGATGTTTTTCTTTACAAACTGGGCAAATACCACTTTTGTTTAGCTCATCGATGAATTTGTTGATCTGTATAAGTCTTTGATTTTCAAAATACAGTCTTTGTTTTTCTGCTAATTTTGTTTTTTCTTCTTTTTTTATTTCTATTAGCTTTTTATTTTCGGAAATTTTTTCTAAAATCTCTTCATTTTCCTTTATTATATCAAGCTTATTTTTAATGCTTTCTTCTTTATTTTTTTCCTGGTAAATTGATTCCTGGACGGCTAATTTATCTGCTTTTAATTGGTTTATTTCTTTAGATTTGTCGATAAATTTATCGTTATTTTCTTTAAGATTGTTATTTAGTTGAATAATATTTCCATCAATTTTTTTTATTTCTTTTTCATCTTCTTCCATAGATAAAAATTTTTCTTTAATAATTTGAAATTCATTAAAATTATCTAACAATTTTTTATTATCATTTAGAGAAATTTTTAATTGATTTAGCTCTTCTTCTTTTTTTGAAAAATTTATCTGATCACTTTTAATTTTTTCTAATTTTTTTGAATTTTCGACAAAAAGCTCTCTTAATTTCCCTAAGTCATTTTCTTCTTTTTCAAGATCTGCTTTAGCTTTATTAAAGCTTTGATAATAAATTTTTATATTTTCTCCATAAGTCGCTTTATTCAAATCTTGGTCTAATTTTTTGTATTTTTCATCTTTTGATAAATTTTCTGCCAAATCTTTTGCTATTTGCTTAAATTTTGCGATATTTTCATTTTGAATTTTGGCTTTTTCTTTTTCTTCTATTAGGAGTTTTTCTTTTTTTGAAAGATTTTTTTCATTTTGTTCTAAAATTTCGTATTCTACTTGATTTTTTTCTTGATAAGATCTGATTGCTTTTTTGATATTAGCAAAATCATGAACCAAAATATCTTCCCTGTTGATATTTTTTGAAAGATTATCGTATTTATAAATTACATCTTCAAGCCTTCTATCGATGATATCAATATTTTTATTAGCTTCTAAGGCTTCATTTTTAAGCCTTTCTTGGATTTCTTTATATTCATAAGTTTTAAAAATGTCGCCAAGGATCTTACTTCTATCATCTGATTTTGCCTTTAAAAATTCTTGAAATTCTCCTTGAGCTAGTAGCATTACCTTAGAAAATTGATTTTTATCAAGGCCTATTATTTGTTTGATTTTTGAGTTAACTTCGCCTATTTTTTCAGCAACTATTCTCTTTTCATTTGTTATTTCATAAAGGATTGCTGAATTTTTGATATTTTGATTTTCTTTTGTTTTTTTGGCAAATTGACTAGGAATTCTTTCTATTTCATAAATTTTTTCATCTACTTGGAATGTTAGATTGACAAAAGTATAGGGATCATTTTCGTTAAGATAATCACTTCTTAAACTATAAGTATCAATGCCTCTTGAAACTTCTCCATAAAGACCATATTGAATTGCATCAAAAATAGAGGTCTTGCCTGAACCTGTATCTCCAGAAATTACAAATACTTTTTTGTCGTAAAGTTTAGTAAAATCGATTTCTATTTGATTTTTATAGGTCAAAAATCCTCTTAATTTTAGCCTAATTGGCTTCATGATATCACCTTTTTTATTAGTTTTTCTTCTTCGTCGTTCAACTTTTCATTCATCTTAAACTTATAAAATTCTTCAAATAATTCTAGAGAATTTTTGGCTGATAAGTCTATAGAAAAGTCATTTTCAAAATCAAATATTCCTCTATTTTTGTAGGATAATTGGACAATATTAGGGAATTTTTCTTTTAGCTTTGCCATCGGATTTTCAATCGTCATATCATCTTCAAGGATGACTTTTATATAATCATCTGAGGATTCTTCTTTGATAATCTGGTCAAAATTTCCGGTAATTATTCTAAAATCTCTTAAAGCTTTTATTTCAATCTCTTCAATTTCTAATTTATTTGTCAAATCGATAAGGGTAACAGACTTTGTTTTATTTACCTCATCAAAAGAATATTTCATAAATGTTCCAGCATATCTAATCTTAGGATCAATTACAAATTGTCTATTGTGAAGGTGACCAAGCGCCACATAATCAAAGTCCATAAATAAATTGGCATCCATGGCATCCGATCCACCAATTGATAAGGGTTTTTGCCCAAGATTATAGGCATTTTCATCTTCTATGGCGTATTTATTGGCATAACAATGACTTATTAGGACATTTCTATCCTTTAATTTTCTTTTTTCCAGTATTTTTTTATAAATATCTGTATAATTTTCTATATTTTCGTCAAATAAAATTTTCCCCTGGTTAAGAGAAATAAAGGGAATTAGATGAAAATTAATTATTCCATATTCATCTTTAAGACTTATAATTTCATCCTTGAACTCGCCAAATAAATGATAATTATTAGCCTTATAAAATTTAGAATTTACGTCAAGTCTTTTGGCAGAATCGTGGTTGCCAGAAATGGCAAGAACAATTTTTCCCATCTTGAAAATTATTTCTTCAATAAAATCCGAATACAAGGTCAAAGCTTCAACGCTTGAAATTTGCGTATCGAAAATGTCTCCAGCAATCATAATTACATCTACATTTCTCTTTCTAATTATTTCAAGTATTTGCTTTAGGCAATATTTTTGATCTTCTATTAGAGAATAGTTCCCAATAGCTTTTCCCAAGTGAAGATCTGCCAAATGTAGAAGTTTCATCGATTTCTCCTTAGGAAAACTAAATTATTAGCTTTTGATAGATCTTCCTGATATTTGTAGGAATCTATTTCAATTTTTTTTATTTGATCTATATTATCTATTTTTTTGCTGATGATTTCTTTTAGCATCTTTCCTCTCATCTGTTTGGTCCAAGCAACTATCGATTTTACTTTTCCATTCCTATAATCCCTAAAATCAAGGCTTACAAACTTATCTTTATCCTTTAGAAAAGGAGTAATTGTTTTGGAATATTCTTTACTTGCAAGATTTATTATCAAATCATCATCTTTAAATAATTCCTTGTAGAGTAAATCTCCCCAAAATTCGTACAAATCAAAGTCTGGATTGTCAAAATATAATCTATAATCGGAAATTCCAGTTAATGGTTTTGCCAAACCCCATAAAGCTGAAATTATATAAAGATGATCGTTTAAGTAAGCTAAATCATCAAAATCTTCTTTCTTAAATTGCTTGAAAACCAAACCATCATAGGCAAAAATTGCTGGATTGTCCAAATTTTCTAAGTCCATTTCCTGATAATCAAAATAAGCTTTTTCTGTTAATTTATCGTTGGTTTTATTTAGATTCCCCATGTCGTTTAGGTTGTAAGTTTTTAGTTTATCAACTAAAATTTTTGTCTTTTCTTTAAATAAAAGCGGTTCGGTTTTTATATTCTTATTTTTCTTAAAATTTTTGGCTGGCGAAATAATTATTTTCATATCTTCCTCCGATATTTATATTATAACATAGAAAAAAGTAGGCCTTAACCTACTTTCTTCAAATTATTTTTTAAATATTTTATTAAGGAAACAAGCAAAAATGTTATAATTGCAATTATCACTATTGCTCCACCTGGTTTAAGTCCCAAGTAATAGCTTAAACTTATACCAGAGATCATAAAAAAAACCGACAATATTATGGAAATTCCATACATTTGCTTGTAGGATTTTGATATTATCATAGAAGTTGCAACTGGTATGCTCATAAGAGATGTAATCATCAAAGCACCTACAGTTTTTGCTGAAATTGCAACGGTAAGAGCTGTAATAAAGGTAAATAAAATGTTAATTGCTTTAGTATTTACCCCAGCAAGTCTTGCCAAAACTGGATTTATCGATGTATACAAAAGTGCGTAGTAAAGATAAATCGAGCTTATTACTACCAAAATAAAAACCAGCAAAACTATAAAGAGATCTTCATTTCCAACAGTGGTTATTGAACCGAAAATAAAGGATTCAAAACTATTTCCACCCGGCGAAAAATCTGAAAGAATTGATGCTATGGCAATTCCCGTACTCATCACAATTGCTGTTGCCATGTCCCCATATTTGGGAAATTTTGCCCTTAATATTTCTATGGCAAAACTTGCAAGTATGCAAATTAATAAAGAAGATACAAGCAAATTTATGTTTAAGATTAATCCCAAGGCAATTCCTGCCAGCGAACTATGGCTTAAAGCATCGCCAATCATTGAAGTTTTTCTATTTATCATTATAATTCCAATCATAGGAATAATTATTGCAAGCATTATTCCTACAATTAGAGATCTTCTCATAAAGGCAAACTCAAGCATTGATTAACCTACCTTCTTGTATTTTCACAATTTTACTGACGTAATTTTTAATAAGTTCCATCTCATGACTTATGATAATAATACTTATGCCATGCTTTTTATTTAGATGTTTTAGTAAATTCAAAAAATCTTCCTTATTTGCCTGGTCAATGCCAACCGTCGGCTCATCCAAAATCAAAATGTCCGGACTATTTACCAAACATCTTGCAATCATCACTCTTTGCTGTTGACCACCTGATAATTTATTGAAACTTTTATCTTTCAAATCTTCTATATTTAAAATTTTAAAAATATCGTCGACTTTTTCTAGATTTTTTTTGCCAGGTCTTTTGAACTTGTTGAAATTATTGTATAAATTTAGGACTACATATTCCTTACAAGTTAGGGGAAATGTGATATTTGACGATTCATTTAGTTGTGGTACATAGCCAATTTTATCAAAGTTATTAAATGAATTTATATCTTCTCCCAAAATTTTCACCATATCATCTTTTACTTTTAATTGCTTGGTTAAAATTTTTACTAAAGTTGTTTTCCCACTGCCATTTTCCCCACTAATTGCTAGAAAATCTCCCTTTTCTAGAAAAAGATTAATGTCATCTAAAAGTAATTTGTCATCATAGGAAAATTTTAAATTTTTTATTTCTATAATATTCATATTATTTGACAAGCGATTGGTAAATTGCTTCTAAATTCTCTCTTACAAGTTCTTGATAAGTAGTATCATTTTTGATATTTTCATCTGTCGCCAATTCAAGAGTATTTAGCGGCTTTGTGTCAGCTCCTATTTCATCAGCCAAAGTTTTGGCATTTTTATCTGATGATCCCATTTCATAAAAAATTGTCTTGATATTTAACTCTTTAGCTTTTAGGCTTGCTTCTTTTAGAGTTTTTGCATCAGTTTCTTCTGTTGATGTTAGGCTTGTAAGAGCTATTTGATTTAGAGAAAAATCTTTTGCCAAATATGAGAAGGCCTTGTGATTTACCAAGAAATTTTTATTTTCACATCCATCAAATTTTTCTTTATACTCAGCTATTAAGGCTTCTAATTCATCTTCAATTTTCTTAAAATTATCCATATAATAATCTTTGTTGCTAGGATCTATCTCTGATAATTTTTCTGCTATTACCTTTGCTTGGGAAATTGCATTTTTTGGACTTAACCAAAGATGTGGATCGTATTGACCATGGTGGTGATGATGTTCTTCTTCATTAGCATCTTCATGGTCGTGATCTTCATCGTGATCATGGTCAGCATCTTCATGGTCGTGATCTTCATCGTGATCATGGTCAGCATCTTCATGGTCATTATCTTCATCGTGATCATGATGATCTTCTTCACTAGCTTTTATCAAATCTATATCTTTGCTAGTATTTACTAATTCTATGTCTGATGAATTTTTTAGGGAATCTTCCCATTCCTCCATGCCTGCTCCATTTATAAACATCAATTTTGCCTTAGAAACTTCTGCCATATCTTTTGCAGATGGCTCCCAATCGTGGCTTTCAGTTTTTAGATTGGTAAAAGATTTTACCTCGAATTTATCCCCTGCAATTTGCTTAGTTAAATTATAAATTGGATAAAATGAAGCATAAATAGTAGATTTTTCTTCCTTTTCATTTACCTTTGTAGCATTTTCATCACTAGTAACTTTGTTATCATTATTAGCCATATCTTTGCTATTATTGCAAGCTGTGAAAGCTAGAGATAAGGCTAAAATCAAAAATATATTTTTAAATTTCATAAATTCCTCCTAAAAATTCTTGTTGCAAGTGATTTGCATTTATAACTATATATTAATTTTTATCTCTGTCAAATAAATGTATAATAAAATTAGAGGGTACTTATGAGCATAGAAAATATACTAAAAAACAAAAATCTAAAAGTGACGAAACAAAGAAAATTAATACTAGAAACCATAGAAAATCAGACAAATCCTACATCAGCTGAAGATATTTATAAACTATTAAAAAATTGCGATATGGATATTTCAACAATTTACCGCAATCTAAATATTTTAGAAGAAAAAAATGTCTTGTTAAAAACTACAAATATAGACGGAATAAATTATTATCAGCTAAATACAAGTGATCACAAACATTTTATAACTTGCAATATTTGCCACAAAAAATACACAATAGAAAACTGTCCAATCCACGATTTGGAGGAAAAAATCGAAAAAGAAACAGGCTTTATAATAAAAGCCCACAATTTTGAATTCTCAGGAATTTGCCCTGAATGTCAAAAGAAAATCAAATAGATTATTTTAAAATTTTACTTTATGAGCTTAATAAAATTTTGTTTATAATTTTTTTAAAATTTTAATATGTAATTTTGTAAATAGAAATATTATTGTCTATTAATATTTTGAAATACTTATTAGCAAAACTTAGTCTTTGCCCTTTCTTCCTCGGCTCTTTCCTCAGCGGTCATCTTTGCCCTTTTCTTTTCCTCGGCAACTCTAGCCTCGACTATTTCGTTGACCTTATCCTTTGTTAAAAGTCCCTTTTTAGCTTCTTCAACCGCTTCTTCAATAGCCTTTTCAAGTTCTTCTTGACTGTAGTTTTTAACTTCTTCTTCCTTAATTTCATCATGACCTGCGATTTGAATATCTATTGTCTTAGGATCTTCTCCTCCCTCAGCAAATCTTTGTAAATCAAATCTTTTAAGTAACAAATCTTTCATAAAAACCTCCATTTATAGTCCGTATGACTTTTTTATTTCTCCATGATTCTTTTACGTCTATCAAGTAAAAGACAATAAAAAAATCGCACGATCATCGCACGATTAATTTGTTGATATTTAATTATTTTGTATTATTTTCACACGATTAACTTACGATTAACCGAATAATTCTCCATTGCTAAACATAATGTTCTTTTGCTTTTGATAGATATCAAAATAAGTTTCTTGCTTATATCCATTTTGTGTACACTCTACATATATCCCATCTAAAAGAGTTGTAGATATTAATATCTTATTATTTTGTAGAATTTTACAAGACCAAACAACAAATATATCTTCAATGTTCATATCCTTCTTAAAATTTTCCTTGTAATACATGATTAACCATTCTTTACAAGCTTTTTGAAATTTATAACTATCCATTTTTACTCCTTTTTTCTACTAAAAAAGCACATCTAACAAGTGCTAGTTGTGCTTATCTTTATTTTTTATTTTTTCATTTAGCCTTTCAAGTTTCGCTTCCCATTCTTCATTTTCTTTCTTTTGCTTTTCGGTTAACTCAAAATGTCCCGTCACCTCAGCTTTAAATGGAGCAGTAAATCGACTTGTTAGTAACTCTTGTTTTTCTTCTTCGCTCAATTCTCTCTTAGTCATTTGTTTTCTCCTCCAACCTAATATGACTGACACCTGCTATATTTTTCTTATCTACTACTAAAAATTCAGTATTTCTCTGATACAAAACTTCTTCTTCATCGAGTCCTATACTTGATATATCTTTACCCTTTTTTGAGTTATTTATATAAATTCTAACATTAGCCATATCATTATATGAATTCGCCTTTGTAGTAGATGTATAAGCTTTATAATTAACAGTATTACCGACTTTATGAGCATTTAAAAACTCATTCATACTAATTTTATCAAAGAAAAACAAATCTCTAGTTAAATCACCCTCATAGTCAGGCATTTTCTTTAAGGCATTATCGATATTATTTACCAGTTCTTTTTCCTTGTTACTAAGCTTTGTATTATTATACAACTTTTACACCATATTAATTATTTGAAAATATAGTTATAGTCGGTATACTCTTTATAACTAGAGATACTTTCCACCTTCCGCATTTGTGGGGGAGTGAGTTAGTATCTCTATTTTTTCTATATATTCTTTTATAACTTTTTTATTTTGTACTATTTATTTTTTTCATTTAATGGTATATTGTAAATTACAACAAAGCACATACGTGACCCCCTTAAAAGGATTTTCCTTTGGGTTGCGCCATGTTCTTTGTTTATTTTTATATGTTTTTAAAATTTAATTTTCTCTACCGTAAAAATTGTATTATGTATTCTATATGCTTAGATGCAAAAATATAATCTATCTATTTTTCTATATTTTATTGTTAATTTCATATTTTATCTACTAAAAAAGCACATCTAACATTTACAATTTAGTTGTGCTTATTCTAATATTTCTATTTCTATATTTTTAACACTTGATACTGGAATCATACTTGGTCCTTCTTTAGTTCTTATAAATAATAAATCTTCTTCTTCGCCGATATCTTCTCCGATTTCCAGACCATTTCCAGATGCAAATATTTCTTGATCGTCATATAATTCAATTTTTATTCTTTTAGCATTTTCCGCTTTTTTCCAATCAATCAAAATCATCGCCTCTTATCGGTATAATATGTGTTACTCTTTTACTGTAATAAATTCTTATTTTGCTGGTGAAATTTTCATTAATAATATCCTACAATTTTACCTACGTCGACTTCTTCAAAGTGCTTAATTTAGTATTTTCCTAGCTATTTTCAAAAAATCTTTCTTTTCTTCTTCAAAAATTATATCTACATCAAAAATTTGTTCTAAATAATTGGTAAATCCATCTAAACTTTGATTTGTTTTGACATAAGTATTAATTTTACTAATTTCATCCTTATATTCATCTTTTGGAGCAAAAGGTAACAACAAATACGGATCCCAATCATTTATTATTTTCTCTATATCCATCATAGTCATTCTCCAAACATTATTTTTAACATCTTTTTATAATATTCTTTCTAATTTTCAAATCCTATATATTTTTTCATTTTCTAAAATCTTTAAAATCTCTTAACTATGACATAAGCTTACGGGATGCTTTTCTAAAAGTTTATTTAATTAATTTTTACACAAAAAGAGAGTCTATACTCTCTTATTTAAACTATTTATAGATATTTTTTCTATGGCCTACATCAATAGCCAAAACTATTAGCTCATCATCTCTAATGTCACAAATAACCCTATAAGTACCGATCCTATATCGCCAAAGTCCTTTATATTGACCAACAAGAGCCTTGCCAATACTTCTAGGATTTTCAAGACCATCAAGCTTTGCCTTCATTTCTCTAGTCAGCATAAGAGCTAAATGCTTATCCATCTTTTTAATCTTTTTGCTTACATCATCAGTAATCAAAAGTTTATAAGTCATTTTCAAGTTCCGAAATCAAATCATCAACAGAATAAGTCTTTGGATTTTCTCTAAAATTTTCTAAAGCCTTTATCCCAGTTTCATAATCAAGTTCATCTTCAATTTGTTCAGCCAAAGCTGACTTGAAAAGCTCAGATAAATTTTTACCAGTATGCTTGGCATAAGTTCTAAAAAGCCTATTCTCTTCTTCATTTAATCTAAGTGATACAACGCTCATAAAATCCTCCAATCTTATGTTTACATTGTACTACAATTATAAATACTAAGCAATATCTACAGAAAAAGACAAGCCTTTAACAACTTACCCCTTATAAAACTATAGATTTTCTCGCCTAAGCTTGATCCATTCTTCCACTTCTTTCAAATCCTCTTCGTTCGCCCAATCTCTAATATAAATTTTTGTACTTGATTTATACCTCGACCTTTTAATAACTTCAGGATTCTTAGCATTCCATTTCTTACTAGCTCTAATTTGGACTTTGCTTGTCTTTTTATCTTCCATCTTACTTTTTTGTATTTCTATAAGCCATAATAGAAATTATTAAAGCAATCAAAGAAATAATCAACGCAATAATTCTTGTCACCATTGAAAATCTAAATGAATTTAATATAATAATAGTAACCCCAATAAGGGCGAGGATAATTTTTTATCCTCTTTTTTACTAGCCTTATAACTGATTATAGCAGCTACTAAACTGATAATCGCCGTTATAAAGCTTATTATTTTTTCAATTAATTCTATATATAATTTTTTATTGAAAAAAACTACAATAAAAGAAATATAAATCATTTACCCACAGACAAAAAAATAAACGTTGATTAATCAACGTTTCCTTTAAAATACTGGTGCCGGTGGTGGGACTCGAACCCACACGCCCAGATGGACAACAGATTTTGAGTCTGTCTCGTCTGCCAATTCCAACACACCGGCTTAATAGTTACCTATTAATTATACCACATATTTTTTACTTGTAAAAAGATAAATTTAATTTTTTTAACTTACCTTCAAAATAAAATTTCATTGTAAAAGTAGATATTAGAAATCCTATTATTAGTCCGCTGATTACATCGCTTGGAAAATGCACATAGAGATATAATCGACTAAAGGCCATAAGGATTGCTAGCGTTAGGGGGAAATATTTTATTAGTTTAGTTTTCCCCATAAAAAATGTTATTGATGCAAAACTTGCTGCAAAGGAAGAATGGCCAGATGGAAATGATCCGTCTGATAATGGCGGAATTAGTAATTTGAAATTATTTACTAGCTCGTAGGGTCTTGTCCTGTCCACAATATTTTTTACCAGCAAATTTACTATTATCAAATTTGCCAAAAATGCCACCATGATTAATTTTGCGGTGGTTTTGTATTCTTTTGTTCCAAGCATTATTATTATAAATCCTATCCATATTATTCCAACATTTCCAAGGCTTGAAATATTTATCATCAAGCCATCTAAAAATGGATTTCTTAGATTTTGTACTGCATCTAGGATTTTTAATTCAAATGATGTTAATAATCCCACTAGTTAATCACTCCTTTGTTAAGGCTTTCATTTGTCATATCATAGGCTTGTTTGATTCGCGCTCTTTGAACTTCATTTACTTGGTCATATTTTGCTCCACCGTCAAGATATTCGCTTGCCAAATATGTTTGGACACTTCCACCGTAGTCATTGTAAGTAAGCCCTGTCCATAGAGGATTCGCTTCGATCTTTTCAATACTTGTCCTATCTTCAGTGAAATTTTTGGCTAAGGTTATATCATAGCTTACAGATTGTTCTGATCTTATATTTCCTGTTACTTCTTGAAGTTGATAGCTTATTACATTTCCCAAAGCGTAGGCTATAAAAGCAGTTCTGCCATCTAAAGTTTCAATTTTTTCAAAAGGTTGGATTACATGAGGGTGATTACCGATAATCAAATCTGCTCCCCATTCAGCCATATCTCTTGCTAATTTTATTTGATCTTCTGTAGGTTGATTTTGATATTCTATGCCCCAATGAGGATAGACAACGACAAAATCAGCTCCCTTATCCTTGGCTTCTTCTATGTCTGCTCTTATTTTTTCTGGATGCAAATAATTTAATTCTTCAACTTCTTCTCTAGGGATAAATAGGTTTTCTATGCCATTTGTTCCGTAAGTATATGATAAAAATCCAATTTTTATTCCATTTATTTCTTTCATTAATAATTTTTCGGATTCATCTCTCATTGATCCAACATGATCTAGACCACAATTTTCAATAGCTTCGATGGTTGTAGTAATCCCCTCGATGCCAGAATCTAGGGAATGATTATTTGCTGTTGTTACAATATCAAAACCTGCAGCTGCAATGGCTTTTAGATAAGCTTCTGGTGTGTTAAATCTAGGATGACCTGCATAGGCAAGGTTTGGATTGGTGGTTGTTTCATAATTTGCAATTGAAATATCGCTGTCACTTACATAATCCTTGATTAGGGCAAAGGAATCTGAATAATCATAAGTTCCAGCACCTTTGTTGTAGGCGTACTGATTTTGGATAGTATTTGCCATTATGTCTCCAAAAACTTTTATCCTAACTTTTGCTATCTTGCTTTCTTTTTTTTCTGCAACTTGAGCTTCTTTTTTATCTTCTATTTTTTCTTCTTTTTCTTCTTTTTTATTTTCTTCTTTGGCTAATTTTTCTTCTTCCTTAGCTTTTTCTTCTGCCAAAGTTTTCTCGTATTGATCTATATTTTCAATCAAATCAACAGTTCTTGTTGTTTCTTCTTCGGTATTTTCTCTTTTTTCGCTTTTACAAGAAGTTAAAAACGCAAAAACTAAGAATAAGTAAATAATTTTTTTAAAATTTCTCATCTTTTCCTCTAATTTATAATATTCTATAATTTAACTTTACTAAGATAAAAAATAAGGTCAAATAAATTTAATAATATTAGATTTTTTCTCCAGGTTTTATAATTCTAAGAACCCAGTCTTTTTTGATATACCAAATATTTGCTTGAACTACAAAATCAGACCAATTATCTATTTGAAAAATCCTAACCCAAGAATTTCTTATTTTTTCTTCGATTTCAGGATAAATTCCCTTGTATTTACCATCAATGAAGTTATATTCGTCATTTACTCCCAGAGCATCAATTTCCTTGTGGTAATTTATCCTATCTTCTTCATCTTTTGGAATATAGATATTATTTAAAACGTAGTCCCATTTGCCTCCGTCAAAATAAATGACTTCACTTTTTGGAACTTCGATTTCGTAAACTACTTCTTTTTCTATTGGTCTAAGACAATTTCTTTTGCTAATAGAACACCAAATCGGATACTCGCTTCTCTCAGATCTTGGGACGATTTTTTCTGCCATTTTTACAAAAAGTCTGTATTTTTCCATAAAATATGGTGCGATATCTAGCATATGAAGCCTTACATATATTTCTTTATTAGTAATTCTTCCCTTGTTTTTTAGCTCATAGAGAGAATTTTCATGTTGCCTTGTGTATAAAATTACCTTGTCATCCATATTTACTCCTCTTAATATTGATACCCTTTATGCTTTTGATAAAAAGTATTTATAAAAAGACAAACTCACTTTCATGAGTTTGTCTTTAGGAATTTTTTAATATAATTTTGCACCCGCCGGGATATTCTTATCCAGCATTATTAAATCAAGCTTCTCTTTGCTATCATATTCACAAATTGCAGATATGATCATGCTCTCAGAGTCAATGCCCATCATTTTTCTTGGTGGAAGGTTTGTTATGGCAAGTAGTGTTTTGCCTATCAATGACTCTGCTGAGTAATATTCCTTGATTCCTGAAAGAATAACTCTTTCTTTTTCAGAACCATCATCTAATGTAAATTTCAATAGTTTTTTTGACTTTGGAACTTCTTCGCAGTTCTTAACTTTTACAACTCTAAAATCAGACTTTGAGAATGTATCAAAATCAACCATATCTTCAAATAATGGCTCTACTTTTACTTTTGATAAGTCGATTTTTTCTGTCGTAAGTTTGTCGTAAGTTTCGTAAGTTTCTTTTGACGAATCCCTATTTTCTGCCTTTTCTAAGCCTATTGGCTTCATTGTT
>QWCE01002015.1_pt1 | contig 27264 bp, 19 predicted proteins | sample 1972531 | NCBI WGS metagenome assembly QWCE01 (sample SAMN09866716, study PRJNA288562) | Human gut metagenome isolate term4_stool, whole genome shotgun sequencing... | reverse complement strand
AAATGCATCAAGAAAAGATTTGTGAAGAGTGGGTACAAACACGTGGGTATCTGGCATTGCGTATTTTGCATGCCGATACCCTTACGCGTTTGTTAAGCGGGAGCGCCCACGAAGTACAAACTTTTCTTGATGATTTATGGAAACCTAAATAATCGACACCGCCCCCTGCCACAACCACCCCCCTGCATTGACAATAACTTTCCATCTATGGTAAAATTACTATACTTGTGCATGACAGACAGTTTGGGAGGTGGATGGTTGTCATGAATAAAAATTACGACCCATACAAGAAGACGATTTTGTTCTTCTTTTCCTTAATAAGTGTGGCATTGATGGCGACAGTATTTGCGTATTTCTGGTACCGCGTGTACTGGGATACGATGTACTTTTTCCATTTCTACCGCAAAGGTAACTGGGCTTTGATTGGGCTTTACGCAATTTTAGTGTACTTTTTTTCGACGATGTATGGGGCACTCAGAATTGGACAGCTGCGGCGGATGGAAGTGGTGTTGTCGCAGTTTTTAGCTACATTTTTAGCAAATATTGTGATGTATTTCGTGATTTGTCTGCTGGCTTTTGGGCTTGTCAATCCGGGATACATGATTTTGATGCAGTTAATTGACTGCGTGATTGCGGTTGTTTGGACAGTTGTGACGAGACGATTGTATAACCGCATTTTCCAGCCGTGGAAAATTCTTCTGATTTATGGTGACAGACCGGCGTCGGAGTTAGTCGATAAATTGGAGACAAGACGTGATAAGTATGCGATTTACGGGGCAATTGATGCCCATGCCGGAATCGACCGCATTGCCGAGACGGTGAAAGATTATCAGGCGGTTTTGATTGGAGATATTGCGGCGGAAACAAGAAATGAAATTTTAAAATATTGTTATGGAAATGGAATTCGAGCGTATGTAATGCCGAAGATTTCCGATATTATTTTGATGGGTGGCGACGAAATTCATGTGTTTGACACCCCATTTTTGCTGTCTAAGGGATATTCTTTGAGTTTCGACCAGCGGTTTTGGAAGCGTACGGTAGATTTGCTCATTGCGGTGCCGCTTACGATTTTATTGTCGCCGATTATGCTTTTGGTGGCATTTGCGATAAAATGCTGTGACGGTGGGCCGGTTTTTTACAGGCAGGTGCGGTGCACGAAAGACAATCGGGAATTTTCTATTTTAAAATTCCGCAGCATGGTTGTGGATGCCGAAAAGTCGGGAGAAGCCGTTCTTGCCAAAGAGCATGATGAGCGGATTACGCCGGTGGGCCGTTTTTTGCGTGCTGTCCGGTTAGATGAACTGCCACAGCTTTTTAATGTGCTTTCCGGGAATATGTCGCTTGTCGGACCGAGACCGGAGCGGCCGGAAATTATTGCAGAATACCAGAAAGAAATGCCGGAGTTTGTTTTCCGTACTCGTGTAAAAGCCGGAGTGACCGGATTTGCACAGATTTACGGAAAATACAACACCGTTCCCTATGACAAACTGAAACTGGATTTGTTTTATATTGAAAATTACTCTCTGTGGATGGACTTGAAACTGATTCTTATGACAGTAAAAACCGTTTTGAAAAAGGACTCGACAGAGGGCGTGGATACCGACCAGACAACGGGATTGAAAGAACACACCGAGGGCAACGAAGAGGTCGAACGCAAGATTCAGGAATATACATCCAGGGAGGAATCGCATCATGAATAAAAAAGCATTACTGGTAACAAGAGTCAGCGGCTTTGTACCACAGTTTGAAATGAACAACGTGAAAATATTACAGGAAATGGGATATGAAATTCATTATGCGGCAAACTTTGATGTTGTTGTGTATGGAAAAGACAATTCCCGGCTGATGGGCACGGGAATCCACCGACATCATATTCCGTTTGGACGCTCGCCATTTTCCAGGGATGTGCGGACGTGCTATCTGGCGTTGAAAAAACTGATGCTTGAGGAAAAATTTGATTTGATTCACTGCCATATGCCGATGACAGGAGTTCTCACACGCAAAGCGGCAGAGAAAGTATACAAAATGACAGGAAGAAAAGTTCCGGTTATTTATACCGCACATGGCTTTCATTTTTATGAGGGCGCACCGGTTTCTAATTGGAAATATTATGTGGCAGAAAAGCATTATGCGAGATATACGGATAAACTTTTGGTGATTAATCAGGAAGATTATGCGAGGGCAAAAAAATTCCCGATTCGCGGAAATGTGGAATATGTGCAGGGAGTTGGCTTGAAACCTGCACCTGAAAAAGACCCTGATTTTGATATGCGGAAAGCATATGGAATCCCAGCTGACCACAAAGTAGTTGTGAGTGTTGGCGAGTTGACCGAAGGGAAAAATAATGAAGTTATGCTCCGGGCGATGGATCGTTTCCGCAGAAAAAAACTAACGTATCTTATTTGTGGTACGGGTGCGATGGAACAACATTTGCACACCGTGGTGCGGGAGATGCATCTTGATGAACAGGTGGTATTTGCCGGTTACTGCGAGAAAATTCCGGATGTTCTTTTGCAGGCAGACTGCTTTGCCTTTCCATCGAAGCGTGAAGGACTTCCGGTGGCAATGATGGAGGCAATGCGTGCCGGACTCCCGGTGCTTGCCTTAGATATCCGTGGAAACCATGATTTGATTTCCGATGGAGAAGGCGGATTCTTATTTGAAGAGGGAAATGCATCCGATTATGTAAAAGGTCTTTCCTTTTTCTTAGATTACCCGGAAGAGGCAAAACGGATGGGTGAATGGAACAAAAAAAGAGTGCAGGATTTTTCGATTGATTTAGTGGAAGAGAAAATGCGGAGAATTTATACAGAGGCAGAAAGCGGGGAATTGAAATGAAACTTTTGACGGTGTCCATAGCCGCCTATCATGTGGAGGATTATCTTCGTGAAACATTGGATAGTTTTTTGATTCCGGAAGTAACGGACCAGTTAGAAGTTTTGATTGTAAATGATGGTTCCGGTGAAGGGGTCAATGAAATTGCCCGTGAATATCAGACTAATTATCCGGATGTATTCCGTTTGATTGATAAAGAAAATGGCGGTCATGGTTCGACGGTAAACCGCGGAATCGAAGAGGCAGCGGGTAAATATTTTAAGACCGTTGACGGGGACGATTACGTGTCTGCAGAAGGGTTAAAGGAACTGCTTATATATCTTCAGACGGCAGAGGTCGATTTGGTGGTGAATGACTACCATAGTTTTAACGATGCTTCCGGTGAAATGGTGAGTGAGATGCACCATGAATTTCCGGGAAAAGAGTATCGGAAAATATATGCATTTGAGGAAGTCTGCGGCAAAGTTTACATTAATATGCATGCTGCTACTTACCGCACGGAATTGTTGAAAAAAATGGGAAGACGTCTGGATGAACATTGTTTTTATGTGGACGCCGAGTATAATTTGTATCCGATTCCGTTTGTGAAAACAATTGCGTTTTTGGAAAAACAGGTGTACTGTTACAGACTTGGGATGGAGACGCAGAGTATGAACATCCGAAATATGCAGAAAAACTGCGCACACCATGAAATGGTGCTGACACATTTGCTGGAATTTTATAAGGAAGAAGCAGAGCGTCTGACGCCGGAGAAAAAAGCATATGTGGCGGAAGGCGTAGCGAAAATATTGACAAGCCAGTATAAAATTTATTTGAGTTATCCGGCAGAGGCGGTTCACAAAAATCAAATTGTGGCTTGGGATAAACGGATTAAAAAAGAATTTCCGGATATTTATCACAGTGTGACAAACCGTGCCGTGAAAATGCTGCGGCATAGTGGGTATGGATTGTATCGTTTGGCGTCGTATTTATGCCGGAAGGCATACGGATGCGACTAGAGAATGGAGGTAGTGTATGTCATTATTTGTTGCCAGAATAAAGGGCTTTGTCCGATTCAAAGATTTGATGGGACAGCTTGTGAGCAGGGATTTGAAATTGAAATACCGCCGCAGTGTGCTGGGCTATTTGTGGAGTGTATTAAACCCGTTGTTTATTATGATTATCATGGCGATTGTATTTTCTAAAATGTTTACGAGAGCCAATATTACTAACTTCCCGGTATATTTGATGAGCGGCCAGGTTATGTTTAACTTTATGAATCTGTCCACGAAATCGGCGATTCAGTCGATTAACGGAAGTGCATCACTTCTCAAAAAAACATATGTACCGAAATACGTTTTTACCGTTTCAAAAATTATCAGTGGTTTGATTGACTGTGTATTTTCAATGGGAGCACTTTTGATTGTTATGTTATTTACCGGGGGAGAATTTACGTGGCGGCTTTTTCTGTTCCCGCTTGTGCTCGCACAGAACTTTGTATTTACGATGGGGCTGGGACTTTTTTTGGCGGCAACCAATGTATTTTTCCGGGATATCCAGTATATTTACAATGCCATTACAACGGCATGGCTTTATCTGACACCGATGTTCTATCCGATTGAGGCACTGCCACAGAATCTTCAGTACATTGTATCGCATTTGAATCCGATGTACTCCTATGTTTCTCAGTTTCGTATGCTGACACTGCCGGGGTTTGTGCCGGCTGGAATCAGTATTATGTGGCTCATTATAATTGGAATTGTGTCGGCATTTCTGATGCTCATCATCGGACTGTGGGTATTTGTAAAGACGCAGGACAAATTTATTTTGTATATTTAAGGAGGAGAATGGCATGAATGATATTGCAATCGATGTAAAAGATGTGACGATACGGTTTAATCTGGCATCGGAAAAAATCGATAATTTAAAAGAATATTTTGTAAAATTAATCAAACATGAACTTCTCTTTCAGGAGTTTCTTGCTGTCCGGGATGCTTCTTTTACAATCCGTAAAGGAGAGGCGTGGGCACTTGTGGGAAGCAATGGTTCCGGCAAGTCGACGCTTTTGAAGGCAATCAGTGGAATTTTGAAACCGTACAAAGGAGAGATTGTTGTAAATGGAACGATTTCTCCACTATTGGAGCTTGGTGCCGGTTTTGATATGAATCTGACGGCAAGGGAAAATATCTTTTTGAATGGAACAGTGCTTGGACATTCCAAGAAATATATGCAGGAGCATTTTGATGAAATTGTGGAGTTTTCAGAACTTCATAAGTTTTTGGATTCGCCGGTGAAAAACTTTTCATCCGGTATGCGTGCAAGGCTTGGCTTCTCGATTGCTACGATTGTGCGTCCGGACATTTTGATTGTGGATGAGATTCTGGCGGTTGGCGACTATTCGTTCCAGCAGAAGTGTTTGAAGCGAATGGATGAAATGATGGGCGGCGGAACAACGCTTTTGTTTGTATCACATTCGATTGACCAGGTGCGTAAACTCTGTGACCATGCAGTGTGGATTAATAAGGGACAGATTATGCAGATTGGCGAAGTAAACGAAGTGTGTGATGCCTATATGGCAACTCAGAAGAAATAGAGGATAAAAATGATATTACAGAATTTAGTTTTTCCAAAAGAAAATATTTGCAATGAGCCGGAGCTTTATTTCCATGGGACGACAGACGGTAAGATACCGGCTGGAAATGAAGCGGATTTATTTACTTATTTTAATAGTTTTTCGGCTTATAAATGGAAAATGTATACGAAAATAAAAGAGGTTCGATTCCGCCTGCGCTGTAAGGGAAGCTGCATGGTTCGACTGTGGGATGCCGGAGTTACGGGTGGAACAATGGCATTGACTGAAAATTTTACCAGTGAGAGACATAGGCAGGCAGATCCGGATGAGGTTTCTCTTTCCTTTTCTCTGGCAGACGTAAAGGGAATTGTTTACGCAACGGTTAGGGCAGACAGTGATACGGAGATTCTCGGTGGATGTTTTGAGACAGTTTTTGAACCCATCCAGTTAGCGAAAATAGCGATTGGAATTTGTACATTCCGGCGCGAAGAATTTGTGAAGAAAACGCTGGAAACTTTAAAGCGTGAAACGATGGAAAATCCGGATTCACCGCTTTATCAGAATGTTTATGTTTATGTGTCGGATAACGGACAGACGCTTCCTTGCGAAGAGTTGTCAAACGACAGAATTTTTGTGATGCCAAATCGAAACACCGGCGGCTCCGGCGGTTTTGGACGCTGCATGAAAGAAGCATATGAGGACAGGGAAAAGTATGGCCTTACACATATTTTATTGATGGATGATGATATTGTGCTGGAACCGGAGTCGCTTTTCAGAACGTATACACTTCTTAACTTCTTAAAAGAAGAGAGGAAAGGGGCTATGCTCGGCGGAGGACTTTTGCGTCTTGATATCCCTTACATTCAGCATGCAAATGGTGAACTCTGGCAGGGCGGTCGCATTGGTTTTACCAAGCGTGGCTATGATTTACGGAGAATGACAGATGTTGTCCGCAATGAATATAATCTCCCGATAGACTATAATGGCTGGTGGTACTGCTGCGTGCCGTTAGCAGAACAATTTCGTGGTTTTCCGCTTCCGATTTTTATTCATGGCGACGATATTGAATATGGTCTGCGTTTCGATGGAAATATTATGACAATGAACGGAATTGGTGTGTGGCATGATGCGTTTGATAATAGAAAGGCATCTTCCATGGAATATTACGATATGAGAAACACATTGATTGCCTGTGCCATCCATCATCCGGAGTATTCTCGTCTGCACATGATAAAACGTGTTGCGAGACATCTTATTGGACAAATGCTTCATCTTCGCGTGAAAGATCAGGAATTGACGATGAAGGGTGTCGAAGATTTCTGTAAGGGAACGGAATTTTTGAAGGAATTAGACCCGACAAAACTTCATCCGGAAATCATGAAAATGGGTTATGCCATGCAGGATGTTTCCGATGGTTTACACAAGTTTGGCGTTGATGTGGAAAAGACAAAGCCGCAGCCTTTGCATTTATATGAGGACGGTGGTTTTGCAAAGAAACATTTGCTGTCTGTGAACGGATGGCTTCTTCCGGCGAAAAAAGAGACGGCGGTGCTTCCTATGGGCGTGCATCCGGATGCTTTGTATCGCAGAAAAACGGCTCTTTTATACGACCCGGACACAAGCCGTGGATTTTATGTCGAACGGAAAGCAAAAGATTTCTTTGCAACCATTGGCAGATGTTTCAAAATGGGCTGGCTGCTTGCAGGCAAGTATAAAAAGACCGTGAAAGACTTTCAGGAAAATGGTGCGGAATTGATTTCGTATGATTTTTGGAAAAGGTATTGATGGCGGGGGAGATTTATAAATTATAAAAAAGGGGAATGTAGTTTCGTTATGAATGAATATGTAAAAAATTTAAATCGAATTGAATTTGTTGTAACAATGGCATGCACCGGAAAATGTAAACACTGTTCAGAAGGGGAACATACAAATTGCAGAGGGCATATAGACACAGCACTTGCCGTAAAATCAATTCGTGAAATATGTGGACAATATAAAATTGAATCTTTGATGACATTTGGTGGAGAACCACTTATTTATCCGGAAGTTGTCTGTGCGATTCATAAAATGGCAACGGAGATGGGAATTAAAAAAAGGGAATTAATCACAAATGGTTATTTTTCAAGAAAGAAAGAGCGGATAAAAGAAGTTGTTAAGAGTTTGGAAGAAAGTGGTGTTGAGAGCCTGCTTTTATCAGTTGATGCTTTTCATCAGGAAACAATACCCATTGACCCAGTAAAGTATTTTGCTAAGTGCGTTTCAAATTCAAAGATACACATTGAGTTAGGTCCTGCATGGCTTGTTAGCAAAGGAGATGACAATCCGTATAATCTCAGGACAAAAGAAGTATTAAAAGAGTTTGAGGATTTAAAAATTCCCATTGGGGCAGGAAATGTCATTTTTCCGAGTGGAAATGCGTTAAAATATCTTGGGGAGTATTTTGATGAGGAACTTTCGTATTCTTCGCCCTATGATGAAGACCCATATGATATAAGGGCAATTAGCTTTTCGCCGGATGGAAGTATTTTAAATGGAAATATTCATAGTAAAAAGATACTGGATATTTTAGAAGAATATCAGCCATAAAGTTAAGTCTTTGAATTGCAAAAAAAGTCGAAAAAAGTAAGTTTGTGCATTTGAGTGCACAAACTTGCTTTTTTTTGGAGTTTGTGCTATTGTCTTATTTACAAGGAGGTGTAATGGATGATAGATACACATGTACTAAAAAAAAGAGAACTTTATTTGAAAAAAATTATTGCATTTCAAGATACCGAACCTGTAAAAGTTGTCACTGGTATCCGCAGGTGTGGAAAATCAAGTCTGCTTAAGCTCATGACTCTTCATTTGAAAGAAAATGGTGTATCAGAGGAACAGATTCTTGAGATGAATTTTGAGTCCTATGCTTTTAAGGATATGAATAGTGATGATTTTTATAAATATGTGAAGGCACGCATAATTGAAGGAAAGAGAATGTATCTCTTTTTTGATGAGGTTCAGCGTGTCCCTAATTGGGAAGATGCAATCAATTCTTTTCGAGTTGATTTTAACTGTGATATCTATGTGACAGGTTCAAATGCGTATATGCTATCTTCCGAATATGCCACATACTTATCAGGCAGATGTGTAGAAATAAAGATGCTGCCATTGTCTTTTTCGGAGTTTTTGACTTTTTATGATTTTGAAATTAAAGAAACAAAGAGTGCATTAGGCGGCACTCGAAAACAAGCATTTGATTCTAATGGAGAACATTATGAAATTCGTGAAGTTTTTGATGCTTATGTGCGCTTTGGGGGGATGCCTGGTATTGCAGATGTTGGACTTGACCAGGAAAAAGCACTTATATTACTTGAAGGAATTTACTCAACGGTTATTATGAGAGATATCTTAGAACGTGAAAATTTGAGGGGGCAAAAGCGTATTACAGACCCCATTCTCTTAAAAAAGATTATTACATTTCTTGCCGATAATATTGGCAGCAATATATCCGTGTCCTCAATAGGTAATATTCTTGTAAATGAAGGATTACTTGAGGATGGCAAACGGAAAGGAACACCAAGTACACATACGGTACAGTCATATGTAGATGCCTTGCTGGAAGCATATTTCTTTTATGATATTAAAAGATTTGATATTAAAGGGAAAGAATTTTTGCGGACGCTTGGAAAATATTATATTGTTGATATTGGTCTTAGAAATTATCTTCTTGGTTTTAGAGACCGTGATAGTGGACATGTCTTAGAAAATATTGTTTACTTTGAATTGCTTCGGCGTGGTTTTGATGTATCAATTGGGAAAATAGATAATGCTGAAGTTGATTTTATTGCAACAAAAGTAGATGAAAAACAATATATTCAGGTAACCGAATCAATGGAAAATGAAGATGTTCGAAAAAGAGAATTGTTCCCGCTGCAAAAAATCGGAGATAATTATGAAAAGATAATTCTTTCATTGAATCCTGGAATGGAAAATTCATATGATGGTATAAAATCAATTAATCTCATTGATTGGTTGATTTCAGAATAAAAAATTCTTGTAAATAAAAACAGTTTACACAGAATGAGTACAAGAGAACGTACCCACTCTGCGTAAACTGTTTTAATATTTATTCTTAAATATTTTTCCTCTGATATTATCGCAGTAATAACAGTAACTCTTATAAATCCACCGATAAATAAATTTCGATTTTTTCATCGACATTTCAAACGATTTTGTATGGTATGACTTTCCATGCATCCAGTCGACAATTGTCTGGAAGGTTACCGGAGGAGCGTATTCCTCAGCACGCTCACCAAGTGCCACGGCATCCTTGAGGCTTCCAAAGACATTCAGCAGAATCGGATCGTCGGTTGTCTGCTTGAAGTTTGCCATGCCAAAGTCATACAGGTAATGGCCGGTTGTAAATTCATCCTCTAAGTTGAGTGCACAGAAATCCTTTGCAAAGCGAACCAGATAAGTTTTCAATGCCTGATTCATTTCTTCGTCATTTTCACAGGAATTAAATACCGGTTCAATGCGTCCATTTTTTTCTTCGTAAGTTTCGATGGTACGATACGGAAGATTTGCAAAAATGGATTCTGCAAAAACAACGGAATGTGTGTTACAGGTGTAGTTGTAGCGGATGGATTTGCCGATGGTCGGGTAAATGCTTCGTACATAATACATCGGGTCATCCACCTCGTGACCGGCGGCATCGGCTAACAATCTTGTCAGGCAGTCCTGTGTATAGCCACGGCCCCAATACTCAACAAAAGCAAATGGCTCGTTGAAATCAATTTCCTGACGAAGATAGTCGGAAACAATGACACGCTGCTTTTTGGCAACGGCAAGCAAATGTTCTTTGTAAGCATCGGAACGTTTTAATTTCTGGCTCACATCAGAAATTAACTGGTCTGAATAACGCTTCGTTGTTTTTAAGTAACCAAGCTCCGGGAAGAACTTATCAAATGTTGCTTCGTCAATCAAAAGGGCGGAAAGCAATTTGTTGAAATTGCGAACGCCGCTGAAGTTGCCGTAAGGCTCGAAAAATTCTTCATCCACTTTTTCGATAAACGATGGCACACGCCATGCTTTTCGTGAACCGTAAATATATTTTGTGCGCAGCGGAAGTCCTTTGCTCTCAATTACGGCATCCGCCATAAGTTTCAAATAATAGCCGTCACGGGAAATAAAATAAAGTGTTTTGTAACCTCGTTTTAAGGCGTCGTGAACTGCCCAGTGAACATAAGGAACGAAATAAAGACTGGCATATTTGTAGGCAAAAGTCTCTTTGTCCGTGTGCTCCTCTAGACGGAAGTTGCGGAACAATTTCACAACACTGTGCATACCATATTCTTCAATGTAGGCTGCCATATGTTTTTCATAGTCGTCAAGTTCCGGAACCGACACCGGCTGTGTGTGGATGCCAAGACGGGATGGCTGGGTGTCATCGGCAAATTTGTTATCGCCAATGTGAATCCATTCCGAATAATGGTAGTCGAGAGAACTATATACTTCCAAAAATAATTTTCTGGTTGTTTTTTGATAACCTTTATCGCTCGATAAAAACAGTGGAAGTGTGGCAAGAAGCGGGTCCGCTTTTGCTAACATTTTCTTAATCGTTTCTTTCGGCAAATACATATCACTGATTAATACAACATCGTTTCCTTCGGCAAGGTACGATTTGAGCATATCAATGTGGTCGGTTAAAGGAATGACGGAGCGGATTTCTTCCTCGCACTCCCATGTAATCAACTGCTGTTTCTGCTCATCGGTGAGAGGAAACAGTGTTGCCATGTGGTCATAAATTTCCGACAACTGGATTTCCAAATGGTCGTCATTTCGGATTAATACCGACTTTTTATAAAACTCACGCACATTGGATTCGCACCAGCGGCGAATCTGCGAAAATTTGCGGATAAAATAGCTGTTATAGCCACAGTCAGACTGCTCCAGTTTTTTGCGGACATTGTCGAAAACGCTGGAAGGATGACAGCACTGACGTGAAAACAGGGTATCAAAAATATCGAAACTGTAAAGTTTCGGAAATTCTCGTTTTTCCGGCGTGAAAGAAAGTGCGGTATCGATAATCCGCTCGCAGTCATTTTCATCCGAATAAGACCAGAATAACTGATTGATTCGGTCGAGTTCTTTTTTCTCTGTCTCTTTGCAGGAAGCAAGGGCTGCAAGTAATTCATCAAAATCAGATGCTTCGGTTCCGCAGGTCATTTCTCGTACATCGAAAACAAAATCGCGGAAATTTTCTTTGTCATCAATATCATAAAAATATCTAATAAAAGTTTTTACTCCACGCGCTAATAAATCATAGAAAATGGAGGAGTAATCAACAATGGCAATGTCGATATCGGAAAAGATTTCGTACACATCATCTTCATTTTCCCAGAAATAAAAATTCGGATGATTTTGATAGGTTTCTTTCATTGCAAGATACTGGGTATCTTTTTCTACCATAGGATGCATTTTTAAAATTAAAAGGATGTTGTTTTCATGAAGAACATCCGCCAGGCGCTTCATATCTGGAAGAGCGGACTTCATGAAATTAGCACCATTATTATCGCGGTAAGTCGGGCAGTATATTGCCAGCTTGGTATTGGCAGGCAGCCCTTTCTTTTTGCGTATGTCATGGTCGTAACTTTGAATGTCATCGTTCACAACACAGCGTGGATAGCCTGCACGGATTACTTTGTCATCATCAATGCCGCACTGCTCTTTGAAATGTTTTTCCATAATTTCCGAGGTAACTAAAAAGAGCTGGTTGTTGCGGAAAATTTCGTTGTTGCGAATATATTTTTTTGCTAATTGTTCGCATAAAAAGCAGCCTGTTGTCAGCTTTCTTTCGATACTCTTGCAGCCAACGCCGTGCCACAGATTCAAAACGGTAATGCCAGTTAGTTCCGGCTGAAATACTTCTTTACACATTTCAACGACATAGACACCGGCTTTTGCCATAACACTTTTTCCTTTGGAAGAGCGGTAAAGTTCTGCCTCGTAACCAAGTTTATGCACGTAGTTCATCGTGTCTGCATTGTAGCACATCCAGACCGGTTTGATTTCTTTGTGATGTCTTATGATATATTCAAACATCCATTTTGGATTGCCGGCAAAGCTGTTTCCGGCGTTAAAAATCCATAAATTTTTATCTCGTTGTTCGCTCATTTTATTACTCCTTACATTCTTAGTTCTCTAATATGTGAAGAATTTGTTCACATGCTGTTCCTTTTTCAAAAGAACCCATGGTTTCAAAATGCTGTTTGTACAAAGTTGTGAAGTCTTCATCCCGGTATTTGACTGCCATGTCGGGAAGTGCCGCAATGTCTTTGCATTTCAAATACGGCCATGTGTCATATGGAACAAAGAAACCGCGGTCCATTTGTTCGTATTCTTTCAGGCGGTTTTCCAATAAGAAAACCGGGCGCCCGGTCAGGGCAAAATCCCAGATGCAGGAAGAAAAATCGGTTACCAGTAAATCACTGGTGTAAAGTAAGTCCTGCATTTCATAATAGGCATTTCCGTCAAGAATCCGCTCATCAAGAGATTCGCTTGTTTCCTCACGGAAATAGTGCGAGCGGTAAAGAACAATCCAGTTGCTTTTGGTCGCTTCTTCTAAACGGTCAATTGTTTCTGATAAATAGCGCAAATCGTACTGCTCTTTTTCCGGAGCAGTCATCTGAAAACTTGGCGCGAAAAGCAAAATTTTTGTCTGCTCGCTTATATGATAAAAGTCCTGTACACGTTTTTTGATTTCCGGATGCTCCGAAAAGAAAATATCGTTTCGTGGTGTTCCGGTTTCCAAAAAGATTTTTCGGTCTAGCGAAAATGCTTCGGCGTACATGTCGGTGCATGCCTGACAGGAAGACACAAAGTAATCTAACCGTTTATACCATTTATCAAAATTTGCGGCAAATGTTTCATCTTCGTTTATTGTTTCTTTGCCGACTTTTTTATAAGCGCCGCCACCATGCCAGGTTGTCAAAAATGTCTGTCCTCTTTTTTTGACAAGTGCTTCATCAATCATATCGTTAGTGATAAAAATACCACAGCGCAGAAATAATTTAAAATAGCTTAAGCTTCGCTGGCGCACGACTGTAATTCCGGTCCGCATCGTACAGGTTTCCGGAAAACGGGTGACCCAGATAAGTTCGTATTCTCCCGGATGTTTTAACCAAAACGACTCCATAAGAACACTTGGGTTGCACACATAGCCCTTGCGGTTATTCGCATAAAACATAATCCGGTTTTTTTTGACCGGAATAAAAAACAGCAGGTACTGAAGAAGTCGTGCTAGTCGTATTTTTGCTTTCATATTAAAATGCTTCCTCTTTCCTTTTTCATAACCTCAATATTTTACTACAGAGCATAAATAGATGTCAAGTGTTGACAAATCAAGGGGTTGGCAGTTGTTGATGATTAAATGCAAGCCTAATAAGCTGCCAGCAGATACTTGTTGGTGAATCTCCCCTGCACGAATTAGGTGCGCAGGTTTTAAGCAACTCTTTTTACTTGATTTGTCCCATAGAGTTGTATTTATCAGGCTTCATTTGGCGAAATTAGATGGCACAAGCAACTCTTTGTGGTAATTTTCACTGTTTAGGTTGTCTTTTTCTTATATATTTTCTTGATGAAAGTTGAATGTGACGCAAAAATGCAACCTTTTGAAGAAAATAAATGGAAAAGAGTTGTTCCATAGGGGGCAAATGTTAGTTGCTTATCTTTTTAGGTTGCCGTAAATTAGCAGGAAAAGATTTGTGGTAAGTGAGTACAAACACGTGGGTATCAGGCATTGCGTATTTTGCATGCCGATACCCCTACGCGTTTGTTGAGCGTGAGCGCTCACGAACCACAAACTTTTCCTGCTAATTTACGGCAACCTAAAAATTTTAAAAGCAACAAACATTTGAAAAAAGGATGACAAAAACAGAGGAGTTTCATATAATAAGTGTGAAGATATTTCTTTGGGGATTTATATGTCAGAAAAGAATAATTTTTTGTATGATGTCAGTATGTCCTATGTAAATGCCGGATGGCAGGAGCGTTACTGTGCGCTGGTAAAGTATCTTGATGCATATCTGAAGGAGAATTGTGGTGAATTTTTTGCCGATTTGCAGCTTTACCAGACCGGGCCGATGAATTATGTAGTAGTGGCGGTGTATTATGATGTGCCGGGTGTTGGCGAGGCTCTTCCTAAGATTCTTGGATTTGTAAATGCAAAATATCGGGAAGTTGTTGGACATAATGTAAGACGAAAGCAGATTTTGAAGTTTGACTTAGCAAAAAAATTACACGGGCAGAGTGAAGTGTGTCTGCACGCTTCCTCGGAAGAGATGGAGGAATCAGAAGATGAACAACCGCGAGAGGATTATGCGTCTTCGACAGGAGAAGAAATTAGACAGGAACGAAATGATACAACTTCTTGAAACAGCAAATAGAGAGGACCGAGAGTATCTTGCCGCACAGGCGAGAGAGGTTCGGGAGAAGATTTATGGGAAGGACGTATTTGTTCGGGGGCTGATTGAATTTACAAATATCTGCCGCAATGATTGTTATTACTGCGGGATACGTAAAAGTAACGAAAAAGTGGAGCGATACCGCCTGACGCCGGAAGAAATTTTGTCCTGCGCCAAAGAAGGATATGAATTGGGATTTCGCACTTTTGTGCTGCAAGGCGGCGAAGATGGCTGGTTTACGAAAGAACGGGTGGTTTTGATTGTCCGGGAATTAAAGAAACAATTTCCGGATTGTGCAGTGACGCTATCCATCGGAGAGCGTACGAAAGAGGAATATGAATGTTTTCGTGAGGCGGGGGCAGACCGTTATCTTCTGCGCCACGAGACGGCGGACGACGCTCACTATAGAAAATTGCATCCGCAGGAAATGAAACTTAAAAACCGTAAAGAATGTTTATTTACCTTACGTGAACTTGGATATGAAGTAGGTGCCGGTTTTATGGTAGGATCGCCGGGACAGACGGTGGAGTGTCTTGTTGAAGATTTTGAATTTTTGCAGGAACTGAAGCCCCATATGATTGGAATCGGACCGTTTCTTGCCCATCAGGATACACCATTTGGTGCAGAAGAAAATGGTTCCTATGAGCAGACACTTTTATTATTAAGTATTCTTCGTCTGATGTTTCCGGGGGTGTTACTTCCTGCGACGACAGCACTTGGAACAATTGCGCCGGATGGACGGGAGCAGGGATTATTGGCAGGAGCGAATGTATTAATGCCAAATTTATCGCCGGTTTCTGTGCGGAAAAAGTACGAGCTGTATGATAATAAAATATGTACCGGGGAAGAGTCGGCACAGTGTAAAGATTGTTTAAGCAGGCGTGTGGAATCGGTTGGCTACCGGATTGTGACTGACCGGGGAGACAGCCGGATTGAAAAATAGGAGGAACGTATGATAGCGTATTTTTTGGCAGCATATTTGATTTTAAATGGAATTGTATTTTTAGTTTACGGAGTGGACAAGTATAAAGCAGTTCACAATAAGTGGAGAATCCCGGAAACTACCCTTCTTGTTATCGCTGTTATTGGTGTAATAGGTGCCTTTGCCGGAATGCATGTTTTTCATCACAAAACACGTAAACCAAAGTTTTATGTAGGGGTTCCCGTTATCTTTTTCTTGGAGGTGCTTGCTGTTATTGGTATTTTTTGTGCGGGTGGGAAATACATGGGGAACACTGCCAAAAAAGAAAATGCAGCGAAAACGGCGAGCTTTTCTTCCACATCAAGGGAGGGATTAAAAAGAGGGGAAGAATTTACCATTGAAAAACAGGAGTTTAAGAAAAGTCTTTCGCAGGAGTCTTTTTCGATTCCATTCAATACAATGGATGAGTGTTATCGTGTGGGGGACTTGTTTGTGTCTTTTGATTCGGGAACAAAATCAAAAATAAAGATTTATTTTTGGAATCCAAAGACAATGAAAGTTCCGGCTGTATATACATATCGTGAAAATGTTGAAAATTATGATGATTCGTTATTTGCAGCGAATGAGAGCGGACAATATGTGATTGCGCAGATTGCCGAAAAGTTAATTGTATTTAATTTTTTGGGAAAGGCCATGAAGGAGATTTCAATTGAAGAAGGCCAGCCAACAGATATTATGGAAAAGGATGGGAAACAATACATTTTGACATCATCGACGCTTTATGTCGGCAGTATCCAGTCGGGATTTCGTAAGGTGGGAAGCAATTCTGACAAAGAGGAAAAGAAGAATGCCGAGGAGGATAGATGGTCGTTAGAATTTTTATTTTCCTGTGGAGATTATGTTTATGTATTGATGACTGTGCCTGCTAAGTATCATAGTTTTAGTTGGTTGTGGCAGATATCATTAAAAAATGGCGAGTGGAAAAAAATCATGGACGAAATGCCCGGCTTTTCTTTTGATAAGGATACAAAAGAAGTGGCAGCGGGAATTGAAATTGGCGAAAAAAATGCTGAGGTATTGTATTATAAATTCCATGAAGATGGAACATATGAAAAGAAAAAAATCAAGGCGATTCCGGGAGCTGTGGAAAATGGAGTTATTTACACCGCATCGAAAAAAGAATTTCTCGCTATTTCGGTGAAAGACAACAAAAAAACGGTGTTAAAGCATGTAGGGCGGTATTGTGAAATTGCAGATTTAAAGTATGAAAATTTAAGTAATGTAAGGCAGGAAAAAAAGGGGAAAATTATTTACAAGGTATCCGTTTATTTGTCGGAGAAACCGATGAAAGACCGGTATGGAAAGCCGATGCCGGATTATGAAAATTATTACTGCTATGATGTGGAAACAAAGCAGACGCAGACAGTGAATACAGGTGTCAGCTATATAGATTTTGATTATGCGGAAGGAAAGACATATATGAAAAATCGGGAAAAATGGCTTACACTTGAAAAGGAAACGAACATGGTAGAAATGGCAATTGATTATATGTATGAGGATAATGCGACACCGGGTAAAAGAGTTGTGCGTGTGGCGCAAAAAGACAAGCAGGAAAAGGTAGTCTCGGATAAAGTGTATACTTTTTGTGGAGACGAACAAGGAAATTGCCGGATTGAAGATGTGACTGGCAAGTATAGAACGCTTGAGAAGAAAGAAAAGTGGTTTACAATTACAGCAAAACAAGTAAAAGCGATTTCGGATAAGAAGTTGTTAAAAGGACTGATGAAAACGTATGAATAGGGGGCGCGCATGTGATATGTTTTGTCTTGCATGTTATAGAAAATGATGTTAGACTATAAGAGATAAGTAAGGCATGGGGCAAAATCTGGATTATCTGAGCACGAATCAGCCAACGGATGAATACACTCATAAACTTCAGCATCGTGTGTTGGAAATGCGCGGTGACACAGAATGGAGGGAAAATTATATGACGTGGGAAATGAAATTGGATGAAAGATATGAAGCAGGCAGAAAGGAAGAACTATGCAGACTGATAAAAAAGAAGCTTGAAAAAGGGAAAAACATTGCGCAGATTGCAGATGAGTGCGAGGAGACGGCAGAAAGGATACTTGAATTGATGGAGAAGATGGAGAAAACATCTTACAATGAATAAATTATTTATATGTCAAGGAGGGGAAATATGAAAAAACAATTAAGGGGAAACTTACACTAAACACAGCAATTTTTATTGTTGCAGCAATTATTGTCTGCGAAATTGTCAGTGTGAATGCATTAAAAACAAACATGACAAATCAGACAAGAATCCAATGTCATTCATACCAGAGTGGAAAATACGAATGACAAGGTCTCCTTAATTAATCAGAATATTATGGAAATCAGTGCAGCAATGGAAGAAACCGGAGCAAACATTGATTCCCAGACAACCAGTATTCAAAACATTGATAAAACTTGCAAGGATACAACGCATGCAGTGGATGTTCTTGTATCCCATGCAGAAGAAATGTCTGATAAAGCGAAAGAGATTGGTGAGCGTGTCAATGAAGCGGTGCAGAAATTAATGACAGATAAAGACAGTGCTGTGGTGAAGGCGGACGAAAGTAGAAATCGTATGCAAATGGCGATTCAGCAGACAAGAATTATTGGCGAGATTACAACTGTCTCAGCGTCAATTGAAGAAATTGCTTCTCAGACAAATCTTCTTGCATTAAATGCTTCGATTGAGGCAGCAAGAGCCGGAGAGTCAGGGAAAGGATTTGCGGTTGTTGCGGAAGAAATCAAACAATTGAGTGAAGATACATCAAACGAAATTCGTAAAGTAAATGAGAATTTGCAGAACATGACAAGTTCAAGTGAAAGCATGACTAAGGAAACGAAGAATGCGATGGAAAGCGTAAATGCTTTGCGGGAGACGATGGGACAGTTCCGTTTGTAAAACCAAACGAGGATAGGATGCTTTAGGTAAAATTGAGAGGCTGGAGGTGTGTGAAATGAAAGGAAAGGTAAAAAGAAAAGTTATTGCGTGGGGATTGTCATTTGCACTTGTAATGGGTACCGTGTTGGGGGTTCCGGGACTTTTTATGAAGGCTCATGCGGCGGATGCGGGAGTTTTGTATATTATTGATTCAATAGGTGGAACATCGGAAAGTGTAACAGAAGACTGTACAGATAGTGCCGGTGGCTGGTCTTATGATGCCAGTACTGCGACATTGACGTTGGATGGATTTCAAGGAGAATACATCGAAGCGAATGGTGATATTAACATAGTCCTGAAAGGGAAAAATAAGATTACTATATCGGCAGAATCTACAGAGGGAATCAAGTCAACGGGAAAAGTCACGATTGATGATACAATATCGCCGGCACAAGACTGTTTAGATATTTATTGCAGCGATGGAACAGAAAGTGTTTCTATGATATCTACCGGTGGTTTCGGAGCGGACTATGCCACTTATATCGTAGGCGGAACAGTAAATCTTGTAGAAGAGAATACGAGACGCCGATATGTTACGGGAATATCTCGTTGGGCATATGTAGAGAATGATGCATCCCTGAATATCAATTTATCTGCTGACGGAGGGAGAAATGGTGTGGCTGCTCTCTTGAATTTGAACACCAGTGGAGACACTTCATTCCGTGTAAACTCTTTATCAAGCAGTTCTTATGGAGTTTATTCTCTGGATAAGAAGGGGAGCGGTGATACAGCACTCGCAGCGGAAGGAAAAGCCAAGAATATTGATAACAAATTTACAATCGGCTCGACAGGAAATACGGGGAAAATAACAATAAAAGGTTATCTCACTGATTTTACTCCATGCCGCAGGAAAAATCGAATTGTGGGCGTGGATAATTTCCTGTGGAGTTATTTTACCGAAAATCCTCAGACAGGTGGATTATGTCGATGTGTATGTGATAGTTTGGGTGTGCCGATTAAAGACTTTGTGATCGAGTCGGTGGATGAATTGCCGCTAACGGTGATGGACAGCGAGCTGTTTGATATACCTGTGACAAAAGCTGGAGAAAGGTGGAATCAGCCGGTTGACTGGCGCGAGGGTATCTATGGTGGAACGGGGTATTATGAATTTTCCCTGGCAGAAGATAGTGCCCCATTGCCAGAGGGGATTTCTGTCAGCAGTGCCAATGGAAACCTTGAAGGAACACCGACAAGCAGTCATTCGGCCGGTATAGCAAAAATTGCAGTTACATCCGGTGAAGAGAGAAAGACGTTTGAGGTTCATTATGACGAGATTAAAGAAAAAGATTACCTATTGACCATTGGCGGAACAACGGTAAATATGGCATCTGATCAAATGGGAGCCGGATGGTCATACGAGAGTTCCACGACATCGCTCACTTTGAATGGTTATAATGGTGGTCCTATTACGGCAGAACGTGATTTGAGTATTAAATTAAAAGGGTCAAATGTGATTACGATACCGGCAGACGCCCAATATGGCATTAAATCAACAGGAAAAGTTACCATTGACGATACGACGTCAACGGTGGCAGACTGCCTGGACATTAAATGCAGCGAGGGGACGGAGCAGGCTTTAATGATAGCCACCGGTGGTTTTGGTGAGGAATGCGCCACGTATATTATTGGTGGAACCGTAAATCTTATAGAAAGCGGCACAAGCCGCCAATATGTTACAGGAATATCCCATTGGGTATATGTAGAGAACGATGCAGCCCTGAATATTAGCTTATCCGGTGAAGGGGAGCGAAAGGGAATTGGTGCTTTGATGAATCTAAATACCAGCGGAGAGACTTCGTTTCGTGTGAACTCCCTACGAAGCAGTTCTTATGCGGTATATTCTGTGAATAAAAATGGAAGTGGTAATACAGCACTTACGGCGGAGGGAAAAGCCAAGAATGTTGGCAGCAAATTTACAATTGGTTCGACAGGAAATACAGGGAAAATAACAGTAAAAGGTTATCTTTCTGATTTGACTCCGTATGGAAAGAAAAATCGAATTGTGGGCGTGGACAATTTTCTGTGGAATTATTTTACCCAAAATCCTCAGACGGGTGGATTATGCCGATGCGTGTGTGATAGTTTTGGTGTGCCGCTTAAAGATTTCGTAATCGAGTCAGTGGATGAATTACCGCTAACAGTGATGGATAGTGCGTTGTTTGATATACCTGAGACCAAAGTAGGAGAAAGGTGGAATCAGACGGTTAACTGGTGCGAAGGTATTTATGGTGGAACGGGGGATTATGAATTTTCACTGGCGGAAGATAGTGCCCCATTACCAGAGGGGATTTCTGTCAGCAGTACCAATGGAAACCTTGAGGGAATTCCGACAAGCGGTCATGCGGCTGGCGTGGCAAAGATTGCAGTCAAATCCGGTGGAGAGAAAAAGACATTTGAGGTCAATTATGGTGAGATAGCATACAACAATCCTGTGACTTCGTTAGAACTTGACAAGAGTGAAATCATTATGAACCAGGGAGAAGAAAAAGAACTTACGGCAACGATTCTTCCGGCTGATGCGGATCGTTGTGACGTAGACTGGAAAGGTGATTCCGATTATATTACTATCAGGGAACAAACTTTTGTTTCGGGTTCAAATAAACGTGAAGCAGTATTGACAGCAAAACAAACAGCAGGTGTAACGAGTGTATCGGCAGTGTCGGTGATTGGAAACTATAAAAAGACTTGTACCGTGTATATTAAAGAGAAAAAACCAAGGGCGACAGCCAGTCAGACGTCGATTTGTGATTTGATACCAAATCAGAAGTATATGATTAATGGGATTCAGATGACAGCAGATTCCTCGGGACAAATTGCAATTGATGACAGCTGGAGAGAAACTACAGTGTCAATTGTGAGGGTAAATACAGAAGCAAAGTGTAATAGTGATGCGCAGAGCCTGCCGATCTCAAAAAAAGCAGCAGTTAATCTATCAACCGTATCGGATAAGGTAGTGCTTTCTTATTTGAAAACAACATATGATAAAACAGAAAAGGAACCGGATGTTACAATTGAGGGGCTGGTAAAAGATACGGATTACAGCGTTACTTATACCAATAATGTGAATGCCGGAACGGCAACTGTCACAATTGTCGGCATGAATGATTATGTTGGCACATTGTATCAGTATTTTACCATTGAACCGGCGAAAATGACAGGAGTTTCGGTGCATGGATATAAGGGAACATATGATGAAAGCAGTCATACGATTACTTTGGATGGAGTGCCGGAAGGAGCGGTTGTAACCTATGCTTCAGAAGAATCAGGTATTTATTCGGAAATGAAACCTGACAGACGCAGTGCAGGAACAACGACAGTATATTACAAAATAAAAAAAGCAAATTATGAAGAATTGAAAGGCTGCGTTAAAATAGTAATTGAGGCTGCACCAATTGCAGAAAAGAAGGTTGAGCTTTCTGATGTATCATATGTTTATGATGGCACGGCCAAGAGTCCGAATGTTGCAATTGCCGGAATGATAAGAGGAATTGATTTTACTGTTATATATAGCAAAAATGTGGATGCCGGAACCGGAACAGTAACAGTAGAAGGAATTGGTAATTATAAAGGAGTTTTACACCAATACTTTACGATTGAACCTGCAGAACTAACCGGAATTAGTGCACAGGGCTATACCGGGGAATATGATAAAAAAAGTCATACCATTATTTTGCAGGGTGTACCAGAGGGGGCAGTAGTAACTTATGCAACAGTGAAGGAAGGGGTTTATTCGGAGACTAAGCCTGCTAGAGTAGATGTTGGAACAACGACGGTATATTATAAGGTAAACTTTGCAAACCACAAGGAATATACCGGCCAGGCTGATATTACGATTACTCCGTCGGGGGCAGCGCAAACACCGGGAGCCACACCGGGAGCCACACCGGGAGCCACACCGGGAGCTGCGCCGGGAACTTCTGAAACGGATAAAATCTCAGAAGCAGATAAAGAAGATTCGTCAGAAGTGCAATTTTTGAATGACTCTTTGACGAAAAAGACAGCAAGACCTGCCGCGATAAGACTTGGAAAGCTGAAGGCAAAAAAGAAAGCCCTTGTTATAAGATGGAAAAAAGGGAAGGGGATAAATGGTTACGAAATTCAACTTTCCATGAATAAGAAATTTAAGAAAAAAAATAAAAAGATAGTCGTTAAGCAAAAAAAACGGACGAAGATAACGGCGAAAAAATTGAAGGCAGGAAAGACCTATTTTGTCCGGATTCGATCTTATAAGATTGACGCAGGAAAAAAAGTGTATTCTAAGTGGTCAAAAGTGAAAAAGACTAAGATAAAATAAAAAATTGTTTATCGAGCGGTATGTTAAAACAACGCACCGGCTGTATGAAGCCGGTGTGTTGTTTTTTTACGCATTTTTTACATAGAAATGATTTCAGATTTTACATTCGCCCCCTAAACTAGGTCTTGTAAGAAAGAAAAAGAAAGATGAAAAGATTGAAAGGAGAAAACAAAAATGAAGATGACAAAAAAAGTATTAGGAATGGTTTTATGCGGGGTTATGACAGTGGGGATGATTACCGGCTGTGGCGGATCTGATAGCAGCACAACAAATGATGCAGGAAATACATCAGCAGATGCAGCACAGGAAATTTCCGTTGTATCACGTGAAGATGGTTCCGGTACACGAGGCGCTTTTGTAGAGCTTTTTGGTGTTGAAGATGAGGAGAACGGAGAAAAAGTAGACAAGACGACAGAAGAAGCAACAATCGCAAACAGCACGGAAATCGTTATGACAACCGTAGCCGGTGATAAAAATGCAATTGGTTACTGCTCACTCGGTTCTTTAAATGACAGCGTGAAAGGACTTAAGATTGACGGTGCAGAGCCAACGGTTGACAACATTAACAATGGAAGTTATGCAATTGCCCGTCCGTTTAACATTGCAACAAAGGATAAGAAAAGTGAAGTAACACAGGATTTCATCAACTACATCCTGAGTGAAGACGGACAGAAAGTAATTGAGTCTAATGGTTACATCAAAGCAAGTGATGCCGGTGCTTTCAAGAGTAACGGTGCCAAAGGTAAAATTGTAGTAGCCGGTTCCTCTTCGGTTACGCCGGTTATGGAAAAACTTGCTGAAAGTTATAAGACAGTAAACAGTGGAGCTGAAATTGAAATTCAGGAAAGTGATTCCACAACAGGTATGAACTCAGCAGCAGAGGGAACCTGTGATATTGGTATGGCATCCCGTGACTTAAAAGACAGTGAAACAGGTGCAGGACTTACACCGACAGTAATTGCAAAAGACGGAATCGTAGTAATCGTAAATAACGAAAACAAAGTAGATAACATGACAAAAGCACAGGTAAATGATGTGTTCCGCGGAACAATCACCGACTGGAGTGCCATCAAATAAAGGAGGCAGCCATGAAAGAAAAGGCAATGAAAGTAGTGTTTCTGATTGCCGCTTGTGTTTCGATTCTCGCTGTAGCATTAATTTGTATCTTTCTCTTCGCTAATGGTATCCCGGCAATTAAGGAAATCGGCTTGTTCGATTTCCTGACGGGAACGGCGTGGAAACCGGGAAATCACAAATTTGGGATTTTGCCGATGATATTAGGAAGTATATATGTGACCGCCGGAGCTCTTATTGTAGGAGTTCCGATTGGCATTTTGACGGCAGTGTTTTTAGCAAAGTATTGTCCGAAAAAATGGTATCGAATCTTAAAAGGTGGCGTCGATTTGCTTGCCGGAATCCCATCCGTTGTCTACGGATTTTTTGGACTTGTTGTTCTGGTTCCGATGGTGCGCGACACCTTTGGCGGAAATGGAAACAGTATTTTAACGGCATCTCTTTTACTTGGCATTATGATTCTGCCAACGATTATTGAAACATCAGAGGCAGCTATTCAGGCGGTGCCGGATAAATATTATGAGGGGGCACTGGCGCTTGGTGCCACGCATGAGAGAAGTGTTTACCGTACGGTTGTACCGGCAGCAAAATCCGGAATTTTAGCAGGAATCATTCTTGGTGTCGGACGTGCGATTGGTGAGACGATGGCAGTCATTATGATTGCCGGAAATCAGGCAAGAATGCCTGCCGGTTTGTTAAAGGGTGTTCGTACACTTACAGCAAACATAGTAATTGAAATGGGATATGCGGCAGATTTACACCGCGAAGCGTTAATTGCGACAGGCGTTGTCCTGTTTGTCTTTATCCTGATTATCAATTTATTGTTCTCACTCTTAAAGAGAAAGAAGGTGGACTAGATGGCAAATGGTTTGAGAAAACAAAAGCAGAAATGGAAAGCACTTGCAAAACATAAGTCCTCTCTGGTTCTTTACCTGATTACAATTTTGGCAGCAGCGATTACGGTATTTGTGTTAGGATACCTGATTATTTATATTCTGGCAAATGGTATTCCACATTTGAAACCGTCACTGTTTGCTTTTACTTATACATCGGACAATGTTTCGATGATGCCGGCACTGATTAATACGGTGCTTATGACACTGGCAACTTTGATTGTTGCGGTTTTGCTTGGCATTTTCGCCGCCATTTATCTGGTGGAATATGCGAAGAAAGGAAACAAACTGGTGAGCATAATTCGTGTGACGGCAGAAACACTGACCGGAATACCATCGATTGTTTATGGATTGTTTGGTATGTTGTTTTTCGTCGGTTACTGTAAATGGGGATTTTCCCTTTTATCAGGAGCTCTTACCTTAGCAATTATGGTGCTTCCGGTTATTATGCGAACGACCGAAGAAGCGCTTATGGCAGTGCCGGATTCTTACCGGGAAGGAAGCTTTGGGCTTGGTGCCGGAAAACTGCGAACTGTATTTCACGTAGTTTTGCCGAGTGCCGTTCCGGGGATTTTATCCGGTGTTATTTTGGCTACCGGGAGGATTGTTGGTGAGACCGCAGCATTGATTTATACGGCGGGAACGATTGCAAAAGTGCCAAGCAGCATTTTTGATTCGGCAAGAACGTTATCGGTTCATATGTACAATTTGTCAAAAGAAGGACTGCATACGGATGAATCGTATGCAACGGCAGTGGTTCTTTTGATCCTTGTAATTGCAATCAATATGTTGTCGAATTTTGTCGCTCGAAAAGTTGGGAAAAACAAATATGGCAATTAGAATGGAGAATGAATATGGAAGATAAATTTTGCATACAAAACATGAATCTCTATTATGGAGATTTTCATGCACTGAAAGATGTCAGTATGAACATTCCGGCGAATGAGATTACCGCTTTTATCGGACCTTCCGGCTGCGGCAAATCCACATTTTTAAAATCGCTAAACCGGATGAATGATTTGGTAGAAGGGTGTCGGATTTCCGGTTCCCTTCAGTTAGATGGCGAAGATATTTACGGCGACATTGATGTCAATTATCTTCGCAAGCGGGTTGGAATGGTGTTCCAGAACCCGAACCCATTTCCAATGAGTGTGTACGATAATATTGCTTATGGTCCACGAACTCATGGAATTCACTCCAAGGCAAAATTAGATGAAATTGTCGAACGGTCGCTGAAACAGGCAGCAATTTGGGACGAACTCAAAGACCGTTTGAAAAAAAGTGCCCTTGGTTTATCCGGCGGACAGCAGCAGCGTTTGTGTATTGCCAGAGCGCTTGCAATAGAGCCGGAAGTGATTTTGATGGATGAACCAACAAGTGCCTTAGACCCGATTTCCACTTCAAGAATTGAGGATTTGGTACTGGAATTAAAAGATAAATACACAATTGTAATGGTAACGCATAATATGCAGCAGGCAACGCGTGTATCTGACCGCACGGTATTTTTCCTTCTTGGAGAAGTAGTTGAAATGGACAAAACGGAAAAATTATTTTCCATGCCAACGGATAAACGTACAGAAGATTATATTACGGGGAGGTTTGGATGATGAGAAATCGATTTGACAGACAGCTTACAGAATTAAATCAGGACATGATTCAGATGGGGCATATGATTGGCCAGGCAATCGGCATGGCAATCAGCGCACTGAATAACCGTGACAAAGAACAGGCGGAAAAAGTAATTGATTATGATGATGAAATTAATGAGGAAGAGCGGATTATAGAAAATCTCTGCTTGAAACTTTTGCTGCAGCAGCAGCCTGTGGCAAGGGATCTGCGCGTAATTTCATCGGCACTGAAAATGATTACAGACATGGAAAGAATTGGTGATCAGGCAGCAGATATTTCGGAAGTAACCCTGCATTTAATTGATGCTAAGTATAAAAGAGATATGGAGCATGTTCGGAAGATGGCAGCAGAAACGACCTGTATGGTTGTGCAGAGCGTGGAAGCATATGTAGAAAAAGATGAGAAAAAAGCAAAAGAAGTCATTGCGCATGATGACATCATTGATGATTTATTTATTAAGTCAAGAGAGGATGTAATTTCTCTTATTCGCAGTAATCCGGAAGAGGGGGCTTGTGCGACGGATTTACTTATGATTGCAAAGTACTTTGAGCGAATCGGAGACCATGCCTGCAACATTGCGGAATGGGTCATTTTCTCAATTACCGGAGAGCACAAGAAAAAATAAAAATAAAAA